>Ga0208301_1000037_pt1 | contig 70158 bp, 63 predicted proteins | sample 25BtaG_FD_184100 | JGI IMG/M metagenome (GOLD analysis project Ga0208301, IMG submission 184100) | Marine viral communities from Cariaco Basin, Caribbean Sea - 25B_WHOI_OMZ_CsCl (SPAdes) (version 2) | ecosystem: Environmental > Aquatic > Marine > Oceanic | place: Caribbean Sea: Cariaco Basin...
AAGAGCCCGGAGGGTAGAATCGGTCATGGCGTATCCACTCGTGTTGGTTGAGATCTTGGTCGTGATCAACCAACAGGATACGCCACCCTTCCTACCTCCTCCCATACACCAGACTTGAGCTTAACTCCTGCCGCCCCAGCAGCTGCCTGATCGACCGAGTCGGACCAGTGGTGAAGGTGCGTGCTGGCCGTAACTGGCAGGTTTACAACGCCCATCTTCATAGCCACGAAAGCATTTTGAACGAAATCAGTGACCCCATCGCCGTGCCTGAGGTTCACGCGGTTCGACAAACCATTCGTAGTTGGCGCTTCTATGATCAGTTTCGCACCGACCCGCAATCTATGATCCGCACACCACAGATAGGTACCCGCACCCCGGTGCTGGATCACGATGGCCATAGCCTAGTGGCTGCATTACGAACTATCCACGAGATTGGCGACAGAGAAGCGTTATACGAGGCGATTGAAGACGCCTTTCCCGGTGCAACCATCAATTTTGCAGCCGACGCCGGCAACCGCTTCCTATTACAATTTCTTCAGGATGGGCTGCTACGCCCTTTAAACCAGTCGGAATTATCCGATGGAACGCTTCGCTATCTACTGCTGGTGGCAGCGCTACTCACCCCTCGTCCGCCCTCCCTATTAGTGCTAAATGAGCCGGAAACCAGTTTGCATCCAGATCTGCTGCCTGCTTTAGGGCGCCTGATCATCCGAGCATCACGGGCAACCCAAGTATGGGTGGTCTCCCACGCACCACGCTTGGTAGCCACTTTGGAAAAAGAGGCTGCCTGCAACGCTATTGCTCTGAATAAAGCGTTTGGCGAAACCGTTATCCTCGGCCAGGGATGGTTAGACGAACCACCCTGGCAGTGGATGGATTAAAAGGATGAATTAAACCAAACAGAGTGGAATCACATGGTCGCCGGGTTTTACCGAGGTTACCCCACGCCCAAGCTCCTCGACGATGCCCACCCCCTCATGCCCCAGAACACAAAACAAACCCTCTGGGTCTTTGCCGGATAGCGTAAACATATCCGTGTGACACAGACTGGTAGTAACAATCCTGACTAAGACTTCGCCCTCTTTCGGCCCCTCCAGATCGATTTCTTCAATTTCTAGTGGCCGATTGGGTCCCCAGGCAATGGCTGCAGGTGTTTTCATCGTCTGCGCATTTGGATGACGTAATAGCGCGCTGGGCTCCCAGCAAACCTTGCTATCTAAGTCGCTATCTATGTTATGTTATATCATAATTTAAATACAATGAGAGCGGTAATGAACATCTGGATGAAGCTAGAGAATGCCAAGCGCGGCGAGCGCCAACCGCTAGCAGCGGTGATTGATGCCATTCCCTGGAACGCCGACGGCTTGATCACCGCCATCGCGCAGCAACACGACAGCGGCGAGGTACTGATGCTGGCCTGGATGAACCGCGAGGCGTTACTCGAAACGCTAACGACTGGCCAAGCGTGCTACTGGTCACGCTCGCGGAAGGCTCTGTGGCGCAAGGGCGAAAGTTCCAGCCATCGCCAGCGGCTAGTCGAGTCGCGACTAGACTGCGACGGCGACGCGATACTGCTTCGGGTTGATCAACACGGACCAGCCTGCCACACCGGGCGGCCCAATTGTTTCTACAACGCCATCCGCAACGAAACGGTTGAGGTTATTACCGCACCGTTGAGCCATTGACATCAAAACCGCCTAACAGCTCTTGCTGGCAGCCAAGCTCACGTAACACCGACTCACATAGAAACAATCGCTAATGTCCCTGCCTGTGCTAATAACATCATTCAATACGAGAACGACGCCATGACCGACACGCCCTTTACCGCTAACGGAGAGCCTCTCACGATCACCCTGCCGGATGAGCGCCAGCTGACGCTAACATCTCCCACCTGTATCGCCGAAATTGCCGCCACTATTGGCCCTGGTTTGGCCCGTCAGGCACTGGCTGGCCGTGTTAACGGTAAGTTAGTAGATGCCTGTGATCTGATCACCGCTGATGCACGGGTACAGGTCATCACGCCCAACGACGACGAAGGGCTGGAGATCATTCGCCACTCCTGTGCCCACTTAGTCGGGCATGCCGTAAAGCAGCTTTACCCAAGCGCCGAGATGGTGATTGGGCCAGTCATTGATGACGGTTTCTATTACGACATTGCCTATGAGCCCCTTTCACACCAGAAGATATGGACGCTATCGAAACACGCATGAAAGCGCTGATTAATCAGGAGTACGATGTCATCAAACAGCGCCTGCCAAGAGACGAAGCGCTGGGTATCTTCCGCGAACGGGGTGAAAGCTACAAGCAGCGGCTGATCGAAGAAATGCCTGATGAACAGAGTCTAGGGCTCTACTTTCATCAGGAGTACGTGGATATGTGCCGTGGCCCCCACGTGCCTAACACGCGTTTTCTGAAACATTTCCGGCTGACCAAGCTTTCCGGCGCCTACTGGCGAGGCGATGCGCGCAACGCTCAGTTGCAACGCATTTATGGCACCGCATGGGCCGACCGGAAAGCGCTTAAGTCCCACCTTAAACGCCTCGAAGAAGCCGAAAAACGCGACCATCGCCGCTTAGGTCGCCAGCTAGGGTTATTCCACTTTCAAGAGGAAGCTCCAGGCGCCGTTTTTTGGCATCCCGATGGCTGGAAAGTGCTACAGACACTGATTGCCTATATGCGCCACCGTCAGCAAAACAGCGGCTATGTCGAGGTCAACACCCCCGATATGATGGACCGCGGTTTGTGGGAGACCTCCGGCCACTGGCAGAACTACCAAGAGCACATGTTCACCACCCAGACAGAAGATGGCCGCTCACTGGCGCTCAAACCCATGAACTGCCCAGGCAGCGTGCTGCTATTTCGCCATGGCCTTAAAAGTTACCGTGACTTGCCGATACGCATGGGAGAGTTTGGCAAGGTACATCGCTACGAACCCTCTGGTGCGCTACATGGCCTTCTGCGAGTGCGCCACTTTACCCAAGATGATGCCCACATCTACTGCACCCCCGAGCAAATGAATGACGAGTGCCGCCAAGTGGTGGCGCTGGTACTCGATATTTACCGCGAATTCGGCTTTGAAGATGTGCGCCTGAAACTCTCCACTCGGCCAGAGAACCGCATGGGTAGCGAGGCGGTGTGGGATCGCCTTGAAAATGCGCTGACCGCATCCCTGGAAACGATGGGTTTAGATTACCAACTCAACCCTGGCGAAGGCGCTTTCTACGGCCCCAAGCTAGAGTTCGTGCTGCGCGATGCCATCGGCCGCGACTGGCAGTGCGGCACCCTGCAAGTGGATATGAACCTACCAGAGCGTTTTGGGCTCGACTACGTCGATGAGCAAGGCCAACGCCAGCGCCCCGTGATGCTACACCGCGCACTTTTCGGTTCATTAGAACGCTTTCTCGGTATCCTTATTGAGCATCATGCTGGCAAGTTGCCCGCATGGCTAGCTCCGCAACAAGCCGTCGTTATGTCGATCACCGAGCCACAGGCAGATTATGCCAACACCCTGGCTGAAACGCTGTGCGGCGCGGAAATTCGTGCCAAGGCCGATGTACGCAATGAAAAGATCGGCTACAAAATCCGCGAGCAGACCCTACAGCGAATTCCTTTTTTGCTGATCGTCGGCAGCCGCGAAGCGGCAGAGTGTAAAGTCACCCTGCGCCATCGTGATGGAACTGACCTAGGCACTCTGCCCGTGGATGAGGCGATCATGCTACTAGCAGAACATAGCCGTGCCCCCGACATTGATGCCCAGCGCCGCGAACAAGCCAGCCGCCTGGAGCGCCTGCGCGCGCCAACACCCGCAGTGGAGACACCGGCATGACCAGCGCTGGGCCAGCTCGACTATTCGGTATTGAAGGCAAAGGACGAATTGCTCTAGGCTATGATGCCGACCTTACGTTGGTCGACCTTAAAACCGAGCGCCTCATCACAAATGAATGGATCGCCAGCGTTAGTCGCTGGACGCCTTATCACGACAAACCAGTGACCGGCTGGCCGATAGCGACCGTGATACGCGGCCAAACAGTCGTTCGTGATGGAGCGCTGACGGGTAGCCCCCAAGGGCAACCCATCAAATTTCTAGAAGTCCCCTTATAGACGACTCAGCCAGGAGGCAGCATGCCGCTTCTCGATAGCTTTACCGTTGACCACACCATAATGAATGCCCCCGCCGTGCGTGTTGCCAAAACCATGAACTCGCCTTCTGGCGATACCATCACCGTGTTCGACTTACGATTTAATAAGCCAAATGAAGACATGATGGGTGAAAAAGGCATCCACACTCTTGAGCACTTGTTTGCAGGGTTTATGCGCAATCATTTGAACAGTGCTGACGTCGAAATTATTGATATTTCACCGATGGGCTGCCGCACAGGGTTTTATATGAGCCTGTTGGGCAGTCCAAGCGAAGAGCTTGTCGGCAATGCCTGGCTAGCCGCTATGCGCGATGTACTAGCGGTTCAGCGAATGGACGAGATTCCCGAGCTCAATGAGTATCAGTGCGGCACCTTTGTTATGCACTCGCTAGAAGAGGCCCAGAAGATCGCGCAAACTATCATTGAGCAAGGTATTGGGGTAAACAAAAACGATGACATCGCCCTTAGCCCCGAGCAACTAAAAGCCCTAGGTAACGATGTGAAGTGATCACCTCAGAGGCATCAGCGCTTTTCAGAAGCCGCTCATTAAATTAATAGTGAGCGGCAGCTATTCTATTACTAACACTAGGTGACTTCATCGCGTCGCGGCCAAACAGACCACCACCATTCGGTTTAGTAGTGGATCAGCTTATCCGTTAGGCAATGTGATTACCCCTTTCAAGTAAGGCGCAACACGGCCTTTGATAATCACGCGGTCGCCTTCAATCTCGCAGCTCAGCGCACCTTTGCGGGCACCACCCTGACGTGCTGTAAGCTGCCGTTTACCCAACTTTTTCGCCCAGTAAGGCGCAAGCGAGGTATGCGCCGAGCCAGTCACGGGATCTTCCTCCACACCGACTTTGGGGCCGAACCAACGGGAGACAAAGTCCACATCGCTGCCTTTCGCAGTCACGACAATGCCGCGCCCAGGAAGGTGCTTCAATTGCTGCATATCCGGCGTTAGCAACTCAATCAACTGAGCATCGTTAACCACCACCACGATATCGTCAGATATCAGCAGCGCTTCGATCTCATTAATCCCTAACGCCGCCTTTACCTCAGCTTCCATCGCCAAGGGTTCGACTACCTTGGCAGGAAAATCCATCGCCAGATCGTTGCCGTTACGCTGCACTAAAAGCTGCCCACTGCGGGTCTCGAACGCCAGTGTTTCAGCGCTATCGCCCAGCACATTAAAGATCACCCACGCCGCCGCCAGCGTAGCATGACCACATAAATCCACTTCCACTGAAGGGGTAAACCAGCGCAGGTGATAGCCAGACTCGGTCGGCACAAAGAAGGCGGTTTCAGAGAGGTTATTCTCCGTGGCTATTGCCTGCAACAACGTATCGTCCAACCACGCTTCCAACGGACAAACCGCCGCAGGATTACCTTCAAACGGCTTAGCGGCAAACGCATCTACCTGGTAAAGATCAATATTCATTACAGCCAGCCTTTTCTAACATCATGGGTCATTATGTTTTGGGTAACACGAGGCTTTTGGCAAGTGCGTACCGTTTGGCTCAGTCTGTCTCGACGGCGGAGCGCCCTTTAATGATAGAACGGGCAAGCATCAGATACGCCGCCGAGCCACAGGCGGCCATGGCCAGGATGACCGCTTCAAGCGTATGCGGCAACATGGCAGACAGTGCGCTCAGCAACCCAGCGACACCAAACTGCGCAGCGCCCAGAAGCGCTGCTGCCGTTCCACCGCTGGTAGGAAAGAACTCCAAAAAGCAGGCCTGAATATTCGGCGAGATCGCCCCTACCGCACCGATGGTCAGCATCATGGCAGGCAAGAAGGCGTACAGCGGCCACTCCATAAAGGCGGCCATCACCAATAACAGTATGCCAACGCCCTGGCAGCCCGTTGCCAGCTGCAGGATACGCAGTGACGATAGCCTGGAAAGCAACGCTCGATTGAGAATATTGAAGATAAGCATCGCGACGATATTCGCCGCAAACAGCATCGAAAAGCTTGAAGGCGACTGGCCGAAATGCCCTTGGTAGATAAATGACGCATAGGTGATGAACATCATCAGAGTCGAAAATGAGGCAGCCTGCCAAACAATGAACGGCAGAGCTGGCTTTGTCGACAGCACCAGTTTGTAGCGCGCCAGCAGGCTCATTTTAGGGCTTTTCGCCCGCGACACTTTGCCCGTACCGGTAAAAAGCACCCGCACCAGCAACGGCACCAGCAGCACCGCGTATACCGCCAAGGCGAAAAAGATAAAGTGCCAGGAACCCAACGACAGGATCGCGCTGCCTACGCTCGGCGCAATGCCAGGAGCCAGCACCATGATAAAGCCCATCATCGAAAATAGCTTCGCGGCATCGCGCCCAGCCACCCGGTCGCGCACCAACGCTGGTACAGACACCAGGGTAAAGCCAGCGCCAAGAGCCTGCACGGCTCGCCCACCAAGCAGCGTGTTCAAGGAATCCGCCATACCAATGACAATGCTTGAAAGCGCAAAAATCGCCAGGCCGCTCATCAACACCCGCTGGCGCCCGAAGCGGTCTGAAAGCGCGCCGCCGATTAACTGACCAAACGCCATCGCGAATACGTACACCGAAACGCTCAGCGATACCGCCTGCTGAGAAACTCCCAGCGATTCGCCAATCACCGGAAAAGCCGGTAGGTACGTATCCATGGAAAACGGGCCCAGCATCATGGTCAATGCCAAGCTCAGCACCACAATGAACGGCGTTTTAGATTGGGTCATAGAAGCTCACGGTAGAGAGGCGTAATGATGGACAACACCCACAATATGATACCGACAGTTGCTATCAAGGCAATTGAATAGGTTGGTAGCTTGCTAATAAAGTTTTCGGTGCAAGGTTCTGAGAACAGCCCTTGAGAACAGTTTATGAGAGCAGAGCCATTAGCATAAGTGGACAGCACCCAACCAACAACGGGTATGATTGTGGAGCGCATTTCACACCAACAAGGAGAGCCGAATGCCCGCCTACATCGTACTCACCCGTGAGCACACCCACGATGCCAAGGAAATGGAGCAATACGCTTCCAAGGCCAAAGCCGCCCGCGAAGGCCACGACCCGCAACCGCTCGCCTTTTATGGTGATTTTGAGGTATTAGAAGGAAGCGCCATGGAAGGTGCGGTGATTCTGCGCTTCCCCGATATGGCCGCCGCCCGCGCCTGGTACACAAGCCCCGCCTATCAGGAAGCCCGCAAACACCGTTTCCAAGGTGCCGACTATCGCGTTTTTCTAGTGGATGGAATAGAAGAGGCTTAATGGGAAAAGACCCTGCGGGTCGCCAGCGAGGGATACAGCTATCGCAACAAGATGAAATGTTCGATCAACCGGATCATCAACGTTTTCTGATCCGGTAGGCTTTCTGCCACCAATAGGGCCAAGGCCACTAGGGTATTGTCATTAATCAGTTGCTCTACTGGCTTTGCCAGCAACGCGGCGTTGCGGCGCAGGTACCACAAGAATAGAAACGAGCCGCAGCGTTTGTTGCCATCGGCCAGAGGGTGATTCTTGATCACAAAATAAAGCAGGTGCGCGGCGCGGGTGGCGACGTTAGGGTAAAAAAGCTCATCCCCAAAGCCTTGCTCAATGGTGGCCAGAGCGGACGTCAGACCGTCACCCCGTAACTGACCGAATAGCTCGGTGGCCTCCCCCTTACCAATCAGGGTCTGTTTCAACTCACCGATAGCCTGAAGTGCCTCTTCCAATCCTAAAGACTGCATACCCGGCTGTTTGATGCCCACTTCCGCCAACTGCTGCTCATCGTAGCCCTGTAGCAAACTCCAGGAGCGGGCGTAATCGCTAATCACACGGGCAACCGCTTCACCTTCGGTTGATACCAAGCCTTGATTGGTCAGGGTTCGGCTGAGCAAACTCACCGCCTGCTCAAACTCTATGCCACGCTCGGTTAGACGGCGTTGGTTGAGGGTGTAACCTTGAACCAAATGGTCTTTAAGAACCTGAGTGGCCCATCTACGAAACTGGGTGGCACGCTTGGAACTGACCCGATACCCAACGGAAATAATAGCATCCAGATTGTAATGCTTGATTCTGCGTCGAACCTGCCGTTTACCCTCTTGGCGAACTACTAAGAAATCCTTAGTAGTTGCCTGCTCACTCAATTCATCGTCTTTAAAAATATTCTGTAGGTGCATGAGAACGTTTTCAGGCGTAGTTGCGAACAAGCCCCCCATCTGCGCCTGGCTTAACCAAACGGTATCTTGTTCCAGCGTTACCTCGAGGTGTGATTGCCCATCTTCGCTGGTGAATATCTGTATTTGCTGATCATTCATGAGTGCTGCCTCCCTGGTTTACATCAAACGCTTTATGTCTTTAAAACAAACACCTCCCAAGCAAGCAGCACTCAATACGGCAGTAGTCACCTTTCCATACTAAAAGAGAGATTCAAGCGCGCCCGCAATCAGAGATTAAGTAAACCCTATCACAAAAACTGTTCATTTATACAGTAAAATATCGCCATAATTCTGCCAAGCAATTAGACGCTTCAACGCACAAAAACCATCACCACCAGCACCATGGTCAGCAGTAGCAGGTATACCCTGGCATGAATACGGTCAGGAATGCGCCCGATCCAGGTCGACGCCAGTCGAATACCGAGCCATGAGCCCACGGCGAGTGCCAGCAAGGCGCGCAGATCCACATAACCGGCATACCAGTCCCCCAGCCCTGGGTGATTTGACGACAGCAACACATACGTCGCGGTGCCACTCACCGCCATGGGCAGCGATAGCGGATTGGCCATCGCGGTAGCTGCCGTCATACTTGCGCCTCTCCGGCGCATAAGCGGGACGCTCATCACACTACCACCCACGCCCAGCAAGGCGGCCACCGAACCAATCAATATCCCCGTCATCGCCGTTACCCCACGCCCCATAGGCCGCACCTCACTCTCCGCTTGGTGCAAAAAACCGGGCCGCAGAACGGCATCCATAATCGTAAGCCCCAAATAGCCGACAAATGCCCAGCGCACCCACTCGCCACTTAAAGACACGGCCGCCGCCGCGCCCAGCACAGCCCCAATGGCGATATAGCCCACTAGCGGACGCACCAGATGCCACTGCACGGTCTGCCGTTGATGGTGGCGCCATGTGGACAGCGAAGCAGCAAAGACCATCAACGCCGTCGAGGTAGCCACCGCGATATGCATAGCCGCCTGACCGATGCCACTATCCGGCCCGTGAACGGCAATCAGCAGGGTATACAGCAAAGGCACCACCACAAACCCGCCGCCGAAACCAAACAACACCGTGGTCACTCCCGCCACCCCACCACAAACAAGCAATACGCTATACACCGGCACTCTCCTGATGAAACGAAACAGCAGGCACTATATGCTGGCGAGGATTGGCCGACATTCGTGATTCGGACAACTATCAATGCGTTTCAGCCAGGTTAACGCTAATGCTCAATACACCTCTTGCAGACGTGGATCATGTGGCACGGCCCATCGTGGCCATCGGTACTGATTACCGCCCCGGCACCCTCCTCGATTTTCATACCCATCGGCGTGCCCAGTTTCTCTATGGTATGAGCGGTGTGATGGAGGTCAACACGGACGACGGCACCTGGATGGTGCCACCCTACAGCGGCGTCTGGCTGCCTGCGGGCAAGCGCCATCAGGTGCGCATGAACGGAGTGAGCACCCGAAGCCTGTATATCGAGCCCCACGTCGCGCCACGCACTTCGCCCAGCTGTGAGGTGCTGGTCGTGACGCCTCTCCTACACCACTTACTGCTGGCGTCTGCCCATATCCCCGCGTGCTATGACGAAAACGGCCGCGACGGCGTCCTGGCGCAACTACTTCTATACGAACTGGAACAGGCTCAGGCCCTGCCACTGTTTGCGCCCCTGCCCCAAGATATTCCACTCGCCAACCTGTGCAGAGCGTTTCTCGGCCAACCAAACATTCACATGCTGCCTGATGAATGGGCCCGGCAGTTACATTGCAGTCAGCGCACTTTCAATCGCCTATTCCGTCAGCAGACCGGGCTCTCCTTTGGCGTATGGCGCCAACAGGCCTGCCTAATGGCGGCTATTCCCAGGCTGCACTCCGGCAGTTCCATTACCCAAACCGCGCTGGAGCTCGGCTACGACAGCCCAGCCGCGTTCTCCAGCATGTTTCGCAAGGTGCTTGGTCAATCTCCCAGCGCTTTCGCCCGGGCGGCGTTAAAAGAGGACGGCACCTTAAAATGATATATTCGAATCACAAATTGAGCCGAATAGGCTTTTTATTCGGCTCAAGGATCATTTTGGAAGGGGATATGATTTAACAGGTTTATCGCCGTGCCACCTCTAAGACGAGGTACCGGGCACGACAGTCCAGCGATGTTACTGCTATAATGGCGATTATCGGTCTGCTCTAGGAGCGTTGTGATGGTTCGTAAGATCCCAACTGATAAAGTCACTGTTTCCCGCGAGCGCATTGTGCGTGCTGTGGCCAGTTCAAGCGCGATTGAAACAGGCGAGCGCACAGCAGTGATTGAGAAGCGCCTCAAGTCTCGCCCACGTCGTTTTGCTAAATTAACCTTGGCTTTTTGAGACTACCCACAGTCTATCTACTCCTTATTGCGCCTCCAAAACATCTCGAACCAAACGCTCAACAAACTGATAGTCATGGCCTTGCCCGGCCTGAATCGCTTTGAAGTAGTACTCTTTATGCTCATTCCACAGGCTGTAATCCAATGGTTGAGCACCCGCTTTGACGGCCATCACATCCAGCAGCAAGCGTGATATGCGCCCGTTTCCCTCTCGGAATGGGTGGATCAGTATGAACTCAACATGCGTTTCGGCAAGAAATGTAACCAGCTGCTCGTCTCCCACCTCCGGTAGCTCAGCAAAATGTGACAGGTATTGTTCTTCGAACTCTTTTGTCAGCCTTTGGATCTGTATAGGCGATGCAAACCGAATATTTGGTTTGGACATATCAACGGTTCGATATTGGCCCGCCCAACGATACACATTGCCCAGCCAAGCTCTGTGCCACCGGCAAATTGTCTGGAAAGTAAGCGCTTCAGGGAAGTCATCAAAAACCTGCATATAAAGAGCTTCAAGCAGCTCCGTTTCTGCAATATTTATCTCTGCTGGGTCAGTGATGCCAATGAGGTTTCCCAGTACCTTATTTTCCGAGCCAGGTTGGTACTCGCCTTCGCTACCAGAAACAACATAGCGACTCATAAGGGCAGCCTACCTCGCCGCTTTCTTATATGTTTCATACTCCAAGCTCCACAAGCTTCTGTTTGACCTTTTTGCGTGCCATGCTGCTCCCAATTAGCATACCCAAAAAATACAAAAGGCCGTTCAATGCGCTGAGCAGCCTTAATGAGCCTAGCCAATCATCATCCTAAGTAACGCACATTGGCTTTGTTCAAGCCCTCGTTGGTGCTGGTGAAGGCAACTGCACGTGTCCAGAATTCCTTACCTGAGACATGCTGCTTAATGCGCTCCCCGAGCGCATCGGCTTCACCCACGTACAACTTAGCGGCCCCGTCATCTGTTAAACCAGTGAGCACATACACGCCCGGCTGGGCCATTTCGCTTCTTGCCAGCGCACGCTCCAGCTGTGAGCGGTTAGCTACTACCGCCCTACCCGTCCAATTGGATTTCTCAACTACTCGCAGCCCTTCAGGGGTGCCATCAGCCAAAAAGATGCGAATGGAGGCCGGGCGGGGTTGGGTGGATGTCATGTTGATTCCATACTGAGGGAGGAATTAATTAGCTGTCCAATGATTCGATAAAACCTCTGCTTGCTGCAGTATTAGCTCCACAGCTTCTGGAGCCTGATCGGGCGGATACTTGTAGCGTTGTAATGTGCGGCGCACCAGAATCCTCAGCTTCGCCCTTACACTTTCCCGCACCTGCCAATCGACGGTGGTAGATTTGCGTAGCTTTTCTGTGATCTCGACGGCGATGGCTTTCAGGATTTCGTCGCCCAGCTCACGCACCGCACTTTCGTTGCTGGCCAGGGCGTCGTAAAAGGCGACCTCGTCCGGGTTCAGGCCAAGAGCGGCATCACGCTCCAACTCCGCCTGAAACTGCTTGGCCATGGCGATCAGCTCTTCAATGACCTGCGCCGTCTCAATGCCTCGGTTGTTGTACCGGCGCAGAGTTTCCTGCAAACGGTCCGCATACTTCTTCTCTTGAACAACGTTGTTGCGGGTCTTGGCTTTGATGTCATCTTTAAGCAGCTTTTCCAAGAGCTCCACGGCGAAGTTCTTATAGGGCATCTGGCGAACGTCTTCCAGAAATTCGTCAGAGAGCAGGCCGATATTGGGCTTGTCCAAGCCGCATAAAGCAAAGACATCGGTAACACCTTCGGAGACCAGCGCATTGTCCAAAATCTGCTTGAGAGCGGTATTCTTCTCTTCCTCGGTGAGCTTCTTGTCAACGCTGGTGAACTTGGTGATTGCGGTCTTCACCTGGGATAGGAACGCCACTTCTTTCTGCAGGTCTTGCGCTGCATCGAGAGTCGCACACAGGGAAAACGCTTTATTCATTGCCAGGACAGTATCCAGGAAGCGTTTCTTGCCATCTTCAAGGCTAAGCACGTAGTTAGCGGTCGGTATCAACCATTTGTGTGGTTCAGTATCGAAGCCTCTGTAGTCAAAGCCGTTGCCTTTTGGACCGGGGGCGAACATGCCGTGGATGATATCCAGCTTTTCTACCAGGATGGCGTAGGCCTCTTCGGCGCTATGGGTAGGCGTTCCCTTACCCTTGGCGTCAGTGTAGGTTTTCAGGGCTTGTTTAAGCTCATTGGCAATGCCGATGTAGTCCACCACCAAGCCACCGGGCTTGTCTTTGAACACGCGGTTGACCCGGGCAATGGCCTGCATGAGATTGTGGCCCTTCATAGGCTTGTCTACATACATCGTGTGACAGCAAGGAGCATCGAAGCCGGTGAGCCACATATCCCGCACGATCACCAATTTGAGCGGGTCGTTGACGTCTTTAAAGCGTTTTTCAAAGCGCTTTTTGGTTTTCTTATTGTAAACGTGCGGCTGAAGCAACGCTCGGTCAGAGGCAGAGCCAGTCATGACAATCTTGATCGCACCTTTCTCTGGGTCATCGTCGTGCCACTCCGGCCGAAGTGTCACCAGCGCGTTATAGAGATGCACTGCAATTTCCCGGCTCATCGCCACGATCATGGCTTTGCCAGTAATGGTACTGGAACGGGTTTCAAAGTGGTTTACCAGGTCTTCTGCGACCTGTTGTAAGCGCGGGCTAGCACCCACTAGCTTTTCCAAGCGGCTCCACTCGCCCTTGGTTTTTTCACGGTTGCCAACGTCCTCTTCATCTTCCACTACTTCATCAACCTGGGCCGAAAGTTCTTCAATCTGGTCACGGTTGATGTCCAGCTTGGCCAAACGCGATTCATAGAAGATGGGTACCGTCGCGCCATCGTCCACGGCATCCTGAATGTCGTAGATAGAGACGTAATCGCCAAACACGGCGCGGGTGTCTTTGTCTTCGCTCTCAATGGGAGTGCCGGTAAAACCAATGAACGAGGCATTAGGCAGCGCATCCCGCATGTGGCGGGCGTAACCAAACTTGTAGGTGCCGTCTTTCTTGAGAGTGGCTTTCAAGCCGTACTGGCTACGGTGGGCCTCATCGGAGATCACAACAATGTTGTGTCGATCGTTCAGTATTGGGTGACCAGACTCATCATTCAGCAGGGCAAACTTCTGCACCGTGGTGAAGATAATACCGCCAGACTCCCTCTCCGAAAGCAGCTGACGCAAGGTATCCCGATCATCCGCCTGCACCGGCTCCTGCTTGAGCAATTCTCGGGCGGCGCAAAAGGTGGCGAACAGTTGGCCATCCAGATCGTTGCGGTCGGTCACTACGATAAGGGTGGGGTTATTCATTTCTGGCTGTTGCAGCAGCTTGCCTGCGTAACAACACATAGAAATGCTCTTACCCGATCCCTGGGTATGCCACACCACCCCGGCTTTCTTGCTGCCAGGATGCACTTCATCGCCATAGACCGCTCGTCTCTCTCTGGTATGGAAGCCTTGTTCAGGTGCCTGGGCGGCAATGACGGTGGCCCGCACCGCCTCACGCACCGCATGAAATTGATGATAGCCTGCAATCTTCTTGATTAACTTGTCTGCGTCCGTCTCGAAAATCACAAAGTAGCGGATGTAGTCCAGCAGCAGTTCTCGATCAAAAAAACCACGCACCATGGTTTCCAGTTGCCACTCCAGCAGAGGCTTGTCGTCCTCGTGCTTGAGGGTGCGCCAGGGCATATAACGCTCTTGGCTAGCAGTGAGGGAGCCTACACGGGCCAGATAGCCATCACTGATCACCAGCGCTTGGTTGTAAACGAACAGATCCGAGATTTCCTCCTTGTAGGTCTGAATCTGGTTGTAGGCATCCCAGATATTTACGTTCTCGGCACTGGGGCTTTTCAGCTCCAATACCGCCAACGGCAGCCCATTGATAAAACAGATGACATCCGGACGGCGCAGCTGCTTGACACCCCCGATGGTGAACTGATTGATGGCCCTAAGCCGGTTAGCGGACAGTTCGCAGAAATCCACTAAAAAGACCTGGTCATGAACCACCTTATCGTCGCGCTTATACTCTACCGGCACGCCGTCCAGCAGCATGCGGTGGAAGGCCCGATTGCTGACGACCATATCCAGGCTTCCGGGTTTGCGCACCACGGACACCGCTTGCTCAATGGCACTCTGGGGTACATGCGGGTTGATGCGGGCAATGGCCGCTTCGAGATCCGCCAGTAACAACACCTGTCGGTAATCCGCCCGCTCTGGGGCGTCACCCTCTGGGGCAAGATCCGGCCCATGGGCGATTTCCCAGCCGCTTTCGGCGAACCATTCCAAACAGTGTTGCTCTAGGGCATCTTCAGTGATCACTGCGTGTCGTCTCCTAGCATGTAGGCTTGCTGCGGATGATTGGGCTTGGTTGGGTACTTCAACCGTAACTTTCTTGATTTAACCATGGGTTGCAGGTATCGCTTTCGCAGAGACTCCGCCGAACGATTGAGCAACTGCTCCAGCTCTTCAGGACGAAGCGGTTGGCGTTCGCACAGGGCCAATATTACGGCCTCAACGTCAGATCTTGGTGCTTTTTTTCTTTCCGCAATTGGCCGAGCAAGATCCTGTAGTTCTGCCAAAGGTCCAGAGCTGCTCTCCAAAGGTCCGGACCTATTATTCGAAGGTCCGGACCCAAGCTCCGGACCTTTGGAACTTAACGTCTCATCAGCACCATTCTCACGCAGCAGGTCATTTGACCGTGCGTCCGGAAGGAAGTAGACAGACCCACGCCCTGCGCCCTCTCGCTCGATCAACCCTTTGTCGACCAATCCCGATAAAAGCGTTGTCAGATCCCGAGGATGGATATCGAGGATCGACATCATCCGTCCATGATCCACGGTTGTTTCAATCTTGGCTGTGATAAGCACTAGCCTCTCACGGTCCGTCAGTTGTGAGAAAGTCTCTTCTCCAAGGACCTGTTTAAGCTCCTCCAGGACCTCTTCTGGCACCAAGCTCAACATATGGAGCTCGAGTAGGGTCTGATCACTGGGACTATCTGCCTCCCTAAGAACCGGCTCACGCCAGTGCTGACTAACCCACCCCTGGAAAATCTTTGGAAGACCTGATCCAGCATTCTCACCGAGACCAATAAAGCGGAACATATCTTGGAGCAGACGATTCCGACAGTCGCTGTTGCCACCGACCAGTGCAATATCTCTTGGAACTCGCATAAGTCCGGGGTTTCGAAAGCCAAACATGTCGGGTCTTTTTACGACCAATACAGAGGCACGACCGGAGAAGTCCGCGTGAACCAGCGTATTAACCAGCGCTTCACGCAGCGCTTTGTGAACAGAGGTGTCGTCTTGTCGTTGATCCCCTTCGAGCAGGAACGGGATTTTCAGATCTGTCGTCAGCTTACGTATCACTCGCCTATAAAAATCGAAAACGTTGCCCGACCACGAACCGTCCAGTGTTAATCGATCAACCCAGCGAAGTTCCGCCTTTGGCTCCGGCCGTTCCTGGTAATCCAGCATGTAGTTGGGGAAGGCCTCCTTGATTGCGGTCAGATGGCCAAACATCAGCAGGCCAGCCCGTGTCAGCCCAGAGCGCCCGGTTTCGCGATCCCTCCGCCAACCGCCGATGCGATACAAAAATTCTTGCGCATCCAGCTGGTTCCAGGGATGGTCGGGCTGTCGGTTAATGTACATCTGGCGGTATTGGTTAAAGCTGTCTATGTCCAGATCATCCAGCCCATAACCTTGCAATGTCTCACCGTCGCGGGTGTCTTCCACCTGCTCAGCCAACATCCTGCGGACAGATTCCTCATTCTGCAGCTGATCAGTACTGTTAAAACGTTTGTAGGTACCGAGCAGAGGATTGCCCTTGATATATACCGGTCGCTGCTTGCGGGTTGCCTGGGGCACATGGATATGAATGATCGAGTGGCTCTCGATTTCCAGTACCTTCACCCAGCGGTCATGCAGGATGCAGTCACTGACCTTCTGTGGATTATTGAGGCCAGTCCAGAGTTCATCGATCACCTTGTTGGGATTCTCAATACCGGATAGCTCAAACTGTCCTGGTGATCGCTCTCGTATTCCCAGAAAAACATCACCGCCATGGGTATTGGCGAAAGCGCTGTAGGTTTCCCAGAAGTCCTTTGGGAGCTTGCCCTTGCCATCTTGGCCGGCGGCCAATTTGCATTCGACATCGACGCTTTCTTTCAGTGCGGCTATGTCCTCTACTGAATAGATCTCAATCATAACGGAGCATGATCCTCAGCGCCCTTTCTAGAACATCAAATTGTTATTTGATGGAATGCGGCAAGCCGCCTTGTAAGTTGTTCGGCTGGGTGAGTTTTTCTACCGTCCACCCTGAGGCCATCAACCAGCCGACTTTCATGGCGATAACCTCGGGCATCAGTCATCCGCCGCAACCACCGTCCAGACGCGTTTTAATGGCAGCTGGGCCTTTAGCTCATCGTCCAGCTTGTCGTATACCGCGAACAGCTCATCCAGCAAGTCATCCTGAGACCAGAGCCGTAGCCGGAAGAAGCTGCTAGCCATATCCTTCTGCACGTTCTGTTTGAACCCGCCCCAAGCGACGAAGAGGCCATGATCAGCATTAAATTTCGACATCGCTCCTAAGAGCTTGTCCACTGTGGGCCGATCTACGGTTCCGGTACCGGACTTCACCTCCACACAAATGGTTTGGCTACCGAAGCCCATCATGCCGTTGGAGGCCAGAATATCGGCGCCTCCATCTGCGCCTTCGGGACTTTGCCAAATGGTGTAGCCTTGCGCCTTGAGTATTGCTCCGACCAATCGGGTCAACTCATGGCCTTTGAACTTCTGCTCAATCAGGCCGACTACCTGTTGCTTGGCCAGGTCTGCCAGATTGAAGTCAAAACCATCATCACCGGATACATCATCGGCATCTTGGTTAGTAGACTGGCCGGCATGCTGGATTGCGGACTTGGTGTTCTCAGCCTGCCAGCCAGCCTTGAGCATGGCCTGCAGGCGAGGCAGTGCGTTGTTGCGCCGGATGCGGCAGATGGTCATGAACGCGCCGAAGCTGTAGAGCAGATCTTGCCCAAAATGAGAACGCGGGATCTCCTGCCCAAACCACTCGACGGACCGCCAGTGGAAAAAAGGATCAGGGCCTCTGGGGTTGTGAACGTAGTCCCCGGTGATCTTCCCGACATAAACCACAGGCTGTTTTTTGGAGGGGAGTACCACCCAGTCACCGGCGTGCATCGTTTTGACGAACGGCCAGATTTGGCTGCTGTGGTTCTGTAACCGCTTCAGCTTTTCATTCGGGTAAGTCTGCTCAAGGAGTTCCAGGAGGGACTGTCGGTTATCCAGTTTCGACAGATCCTCACCAAGCTCATCCCAGGTCAGATATATCCGGCCTTCATCGAGGAACTTTTGTTCGAACTCGCCATGAGATCCTGCTCGGGTTAGCCACAGTTCCATTAGTTGATCTCCTCTCTCGGCATCAGTTCTTCTTCCGTCAGTTGATTCCCTGCATCAATAACGGAGAGTTCGCCGGATAGGAGTTTGGGTAGCAAAGTATCTCTGAGACTTGCCAGAGATCGGGCATGCCAAATGTTTTTTGATTGCATGCGATACATCGCTTCAGTATGCCGTGAGTAAAAAGCTCTGAGTTCGCTATTGGGAAGAATTACATCCATTGCCGCAACTTGCTTTGGCTGAGCTCTTTGTCTGCTGCCAGTCGAACCTGTCACACGCATCATAATCCCACTTTGGAAAGGCTCAGAGGTAATCATTCCGGCTATGAACGCTCTATCCTGAGGTTCTAGCGGTACAAACTGCATGAATTCTGTGGAGCAGATTGCAGCGTCTGGATTTTGAACATCAGGTATCCACGTGCGAGGAAAGTGTGGATTCAACTTGGACGAAAGCACCGCGGTTGGGTAGACCTTGTACTTGTTACTTTTGATGTCAGTTCCAGTCTCAAAAGCTGGCGTGGCTCCTTCGTCGAAAGCAGGAATGCTGTAGTGTTCCCAGACCTTCTCTGGCTCCTGGGCGGGCTTAACCGAAGTGGTGTCTAATCTAGCGATGTTCGAGAAGGGCGCGATCGTCCACCCCTCCGGAATCTCCCCCAACTCACTATCCTGCATAGCCGACGGGAACAGCTCGGCGGTGGCACGCAACTCGGCGTACTGCTCAGGCTGTTCGGTCTGGAGGCGGGTTAGTTTGTCGCCTTTGGCCGCTCCCGGCATCCTGCCTCCCGCGGCATTAGCGCATCCCTGCGCGTCACCGGAAATGGCCTGCATGGCGGCGAGCAGGGCGTCTTCTTCGCTGCCGCCGGCTTCCAGTGCGGCGATCTTGGCTTTGACCGGCTCGAAATCGACAAACCAGCTTTTGAAGATGGCCTGGGCCATCTGTTCGAGGGTTTGGTTGATTCGTTGGTTTAGACTGAGCTTATCAGACAGTGAGCTGATGATAGCCTCAATTCGGTTTTGGACTGATAGCGGGACTTTTGGTAGTGCGAACTTCTTCAAGTCGCGGGCTGGAAGCTGTGGAACTGCTGATCCGGAAGTGAGACTTGTTATCTGATCTTGAATTACCGGGGACGTTAGGACGTAGTAAAGGAATCGAGTGTTCCATAATTCCTGGTTTGCCCGAAAAATCATCATGCCAGAATTGATCCGTACGAGAGGGTAGCTTACGGACGAATCATAATAGGCAACATTTCCTATCGTCCCTCTGGTGGTCATTACAATGTCGCCGCGCTCAAGCGTGCCCGCCCGCAGCAAGTCGTGACGTTCCTTCCCGATGAAAACAGGATCGGAGAACTGAAAACCGGATGAGGTAACGTTTTTTGCTGATAGGAACAGACAGTGCCCGCTAGCATTGAAGTCCGCTTGTTTGGGATAGTTTTTCCCGCGGTCACCATCTATGAGGCGTATTTCAGCGTCCTCCAACGTCCATGTCTCAAAGCTCATACCCCAGCCCCCCAAGATTCCGCTTGATCTCAACCTCCAGTCGGTCACTCTCAGCAAACTGTTCCCGCAATTGCCCAGTAAGCCTCGCCATCTTCTCAGCAAATGGCTCGCCATCGTCTTCCAGCTCCTGAGCACCCACATAACGCCCCGGCGTCAGCACAAAGTCGTGCTTCTTGATCTCGTCCAGGCTGGCGGATTTGCAGAAACCGGCGATGTCTTCATAAACACGCTGGTCGCTCTCGTCCATCCCTGGACTCCGCGACACTTGGGCTCCTGCCCGGCGCCAAGCGTGGAAAGTATCGGCGATCTTGGTGATGTCGTCGTTGGTGAAGTCCCGCAGCACTCGGTCGCGCATATAACCCAGGTTGCGGGCGTCGATAAACAGGAACTCTTCCCGGCGGTCGCGCTTTTCGCCGGAAACTGCTCCTGCGTTTCCGGCACTTCCGCCATCCCTGGCGGTCGTCGAGCGCACCGCTGATTTGTTCTTGGTCAGGAACCAGATACAAGCCGGGATCTGGGTGTTGGTGAACAGCTGGCCGGGCAGTGCGACCATGCATTCCACCAGGTCTTCTTCCACCAGGCGCTTGCGGATTTCGCCTTCGTTGTTGGTGTTGGAGCTCATGGAGCCGTTGGCCAGCAACAGGGCCATGCTGCCAGTGGGCGCCAGGTGGTGGAGCATGTGCTGCATCCAGCCAAAGTTGGCGTTGCCCTTGGGCGGAGTGCCGTACTTCCAGCGCACGTCGTCGGCCAGGGATTCGCTCCACCAGTCTTTGATGTTGAATGGCGGGTTGGCCATTACGAAGTCGGCGCGCAGGTCCGGGTGCTGGTCGTCCAGGAAGGTGTCGGCATTTTTCTTGCCGAAGTTGAAGTCGATGCCCCGGATGGCCATGTTCATGGCGGCCAAACGCCACGTGGTTGGGTTCGACTCCTGACCGTACACAGAGATGTGCTTTTTTTGTTCGCTGGGGTCGTACTGCTGCTCTTTTGCGTGTTCTTCGATGAACTTATCACTGGAAACGAAGAAGCCGCCGGAGCCCATGGCTGGGTCGTACACACGGCCGGAGTAAGGCTGCAGCATTTCCACAATTAGGGTGACGATGCTCTTGGGAGTGTAATACTGGCCACCCTGCTTGCCTTCAGCTAGGGCGAACTGGCCGAGGAAATATTCGTATACGTGGCCAAGGATGTCTTTGCTCTGCAGGCTCAGCTTCTCACCCTCAAAGACTGGCTTAGTAAATGAGGTGTCAGAGAAGGTATTGATCAGCCCCAGTAGCTTGTCGTTGTCCAGTTGATACTGGCTGATGCGGTTGAGAATGCCTTTAAGCTTGGCGTTGCTCTTTTCAATCTCTTCCAGAGCGTTGTCGATTAACCAAGAGACAGAACGCAGCTTTACTTCATTACCGGCACCGTCTTGCCACAACACGCTACCCACGGGCAGCACAGCTTTCTCTTTTAAGGTGCTCCAACGAGCCGGCCTGGGCACCCAGAACACGTTAGCTTCACGGTAGTAATCCAATACCTCAAGCTCTTCAAGCAGCGCTTGCTGGTACTCCTCGTCGCTGCTGAAGTCGTCGCGGGGCAGGTAATAAATGTTGTCATCGTTCTCAGTTTTGAACAGCTCCAGCAATTCGTCCTGGCGTTCCTCGAAAGAGTCGGAGACGTATTTCAGGAAGATCAAGCCCAGCACCACGTGCTTGTAGTTGGCGGCATCCAGGTTGGCGCGCAGCTTATCGGCGGCTTTCCAGAGCTTGTCGTCCAGGGACTTGAGGAATTGCTGTTCCGTGTTCTTCATTAACTACTCACTTAAATTAAATAACTGGCCTTATGCTACTGCAGCCAAGCGCCAGATGTCATTGCTGCCACTCACAAAAAACCCGCCTTGCGGCGGGTTCAGAACCTTAGAAACGACGGAATCGATCACTCCCACTCAATAGTAGCAGGCGGCTTGCTGCTCACATCGTAGGTAACCCGAGAAACGCCTTCCAACTCATTGATAATCCGGTTGGATACCTTCTCCAGCAGCTCGTAGGGCAGGTGCGCCCAGCGGGCAGTCATGAAGTCGATGGTTTCGACCGCGCGTAGCGCGATAACCCATTCGTAGCGGCGGCCGTCACCGACGACGCCTACCGATTTCACCGGTAGGAACACGGCGAAGGCTTGGCTGGTTTTTTCGTACCAACCGGCGGCGCGTAGCTCTTCAATGTAGATGGCGTCGGCATCACGCAGGATGTCGGCGTACTCTTTCTTCACTTCACCGAGGATGCGCACGCCCAGGCCAGGGCCAGGGAACGGGTGGCGGTAGACCATATCGTAGGGCAAGCCAAGTTCGAGGCCGAGTTTGCGCACTTCGTCTTTAAACAGTTCGCGCAGCGGCTCGACCAGCTTGAGCTTCATGGTTTCCGGCAGGCCACCGACGTTGTGGTGGGATTTGATCACGTGCGCTTTGCCGGTTTTAGAGGCGGCAGATTCGATCACGTCCGGGTAGATGGTGCCCTGGGCCAGGAAGTCGACGCCGTCGATTTTGCTGGCTTCTTCATCGAACACGTCGATAAAGGTGTTGCCGATAATCTTGCGCTTGGCTTCCGGGTCATTTTCGCCCTTCAGCTTGCCAAGGAACAGCTCTTCGGCGTCGACACGGATCACCTTCACGCCCATGTGCTTGGCGAAGGTTTCCATCACTTGGTCGCCTTCGTTTTTGCGCAGCAGGCCGTTATCGACGAATACGCAGGTCAGCTGGTCGCCAATGGCTTTGTGCAGCAACGCCGCCACAACCGAGGAGTCGACCCCACCGGAAAGGCCAAGCAGTACGTGGCGGTCGCCCACTTGCTCGCGTACGCGCTGTACTTGGTCTTCGATGATTTGTGCGGGCGTCCAGAGTTTTTCGGCACCGCAAATATCCAGCACGAAGTGCTCAAGAATGCGCTGGCCTTGCAGGGTGTGGGTCACTTCCGGGTGGAACTGTACACCGTAGAACTGCTTCTCTTCCCAGGCCATGGCGGCAATCGGGCAGCTCGGCGTGGAAGCGGTCACGGTGAAGGTGTCAGGTACCTGGGAGACCTTGTCGCCGTGGCTCATCCATACGTCTAGCAGGCCTTTGCCGCTGTCGGTATCGATGTGGTCTTTGATGTCTTTGAACAGCGGGGTGTCGCCGTCGATTTGAATCTGGGCGTAGCCAAACTCGCGCTGGTTAGAGCCTTCCACTTTGCCGCCAAGCTGCTCGGCCATGGTCTGCATGCCGTAGCAGATACCAAACACCGGCAGGCCCATTTCGAACACGCACGCCGGTGCTCGCGGGGAATCCAACTCGGTGACGGATTCCGGGCCACCGGCCAGGATGATGCCGTTCGGGTTGTATTCGCGAATTTCTTCTTCGGTGATGTCGAAGGCGCGGATTTCGGAGAATACACCGATCTCACGTACACGGCGGGCGATCAGTTGGGTGTACTGGGAGCCGAAGTCGAGAATCAGGATCTTATGGGCGTGAATGTCACTCATGGCGGGGTCTCGGTTAAGCGGTGTGGGTGCCGCTGTTAAGGCCAAAAAGCAAGCGGCGGGGCAATGCCCGCCGCGCCATTTAACTAAACGTGCTGGTTAGCTCACCCGGTAGTTGGGAGCTTCTTTGGTGATCTGCACGTTGTGAACGTGGGATTCGTTAAAGCCAGCGCTGGTAATTTGTACAAATTCCGGCTTGGTGCGCATTTCTTCAACACTGCGGCAGCCGGTGTAACCCATGGAAGCGCGCAGGCCGCCCATCAGTTGGTGAACGATAGCGCCCATCATGCCTTTATAGGGTACGCGGCCTTCAATGCCTTCCGGCACCAGCTTCTCGGCACCTTCGCTCTTGTCTTGGAAGTAGCGGTCGGCGCTGCCCTGGTTCTGAGACATGGCACCCATGGAGCCCATGCCGCGGTAGGCTTTGTAGGTACGGCCTTGGTAAAGCTCAACTTCACCCGGCGCTTCTTCGGTACCGGCCAGCAGGCCACCGACCATCACGGCGCTTGCGCCAGCGGCGATGGCTTTGGCTAAGTCACCCGAGAAGCGAATGCCGCCGTCGGCGATCAGCGGAATATCGAACTCTTTCAGCGCTTCTGCCACGTTAGACACCGCGGTGATTTGCGGAACACCAACACCTGCCACAATACGTGTGGTGCAGATAGAACCGGGGCCAATGCCCACTTTAACGGCGTCTGCGCCCGCTTCAGCCAGCGCTTTGGCAGCAGCGCCGGTGGCAATGTTACCGCCAATCACTTGAATGTTGGGGAAGTTCTCTTTGATCCAGCGCACGCGGTCGATAACGCCTTTAGAGTGACCATGGGCAGTATCAACAATGATCACATCGACACCGGCTTCGGCCAGCGCAGCAACGCGATCCGGCGTTTCCGGGCCAGTACCTACGGCGGCACCTACCAACAAGCGGCCGTCGCTATCTTTGGCAGCCATCGGGTAAGTGCGGGCTTTTTCGATATCTTGGAAAGTTACCAAACCGCGCAGATGAAATTCGTCATCGACGATCAGCATTTTCTCAATGCGGTGTTCGCGCATTTTGGCTTTGCTGGTTTCAAGGTCGGTGCCTTCCTTGACGGTAACCAACCGCTCGCGGGGGGTCATGATGTCCGCTACGCTGTCGCCGTGGTTGGGCTGGAAGCGCATATCACGCTCGGTCACAATACCTACCAGGGTTTCGCCTTCTACGACGGGGAAGCCAGAAAAGCCGTTCTCACGTGCCATCGCCAGCAGGTCATCCAGTTTCGCCTTAGGGCTAACGGTGACTGGATCTTTGACAATCACGCTTTCGTGCTTTTTAACCTTACGCACTTCAGCGGCTTGCTGACTCATGGTCATGCTCTTATGGATAATGCCAATGCCGCCTTCCTGAGCCATCGCAATTGCTAGACGCGCTTCGGTAACGGTATCCATTGCAGCGGAAAGCAGCGGGATATTGAGTGAAATATTGCGGGTCAGGCGGGTTTTGAGGCTGACATCCTTGGGCAGAATATCGGAGAAGCCGGGAACGAGGAGTACGTCATCGAACGTAAGTGCTTCTTGGGCCATACGTAGCATAGCGGCAACACCCTGATAGAAGAGGAAGTGGGGCGTGGAAAGTTAATCCCCTATTATAGCGTTTTGAGGGCCTTTCCAGCAATGTGAAGAAGGTTTTCAATCCAGACCAATGGCTAATAAGTTAGGATTCTTACGTAAGTCGCCCGCTCGCTCATTCTCTTTTTAAGGTTGCTCTATGCCCGATACACCACAAGCGCTTTCTGTTAGTCAGTTGAATCAGCGCGCCAAACAGACCCTTGAGCGCGATGTGGGTGAAGTGTGGGTAGAGGGCGAGCTTTCCAATGTTTCCCGCCCGGCGTCTGGGCATATTTACTTCACCTTGAAAGATGAGCGTGCACAAATTCGCTGTGCGCTGTTTCGCCAGCGGGCGCGTTTTGTGGCGGCACCGATGCGCGATGGCGATCAGGTAAAACTGCGCGGCAGGGTCTCGCTGTTCGAACCGCGCGGCGACTATCAGTTGATTGCTGACGCCGTACAGGCGGCGGGCTTAGGGGAGTTGCTGGCGGCGTTTGAGCGCTTAAAAGCGCAGTTGGAAGGCGAAGGTGTGTTTGCCAATACGCGTCCCCTGCCCTTTCCGCCCCGCAAAATTCTGATTTTAAGCTCCGCCAGCGGCGCAGCCATTCGCGATGTGCTGGCAGTGCTGGCGGTGCGCTGGCCACTGGCAGATGTCACGTTGATTCCGGTGCCCGTCCAAGGTGCCGAGGCCGCCCCTGCGATGATTTCGGCACTGGGGTTACTGAACCGACAGGCGCGCTTAGACCCTGACCAGGATGTGGTGCTGATCACCCGCGGCGGCGGTAGCTTAGAAGACCTGTGGGCGTTTAATAACGAGCATCTGGCACGGGCGATCTTTCACTCCCGCTTGCCAGTGATGTCGGCGGTGGGTCACGAAGTGGATGTCACCCTGGCGGATTTCGCCGCCGATATGCGCGCCCCTACCCCGTCAGCAGCGGCCGAGCGTTTAGTGCCTGACCAGCATGCGCTTAAGCAGCAATTAACCCAGGCAGAAAACCGCTTACAGCGTGCCATGCAGGCACGCTTAGAGCGCGATAGCCAGCGGCTGGATACCCTGCGCGCCCGCCTTCGCCACCCAGGCGAGCAGCTTGAGCGTCAACGCCAGCACGTTACCGCCCTTTGCCAACGGCTACAGCGCGCCATGCAGCAAACCGTTCAGCAGCAGCAAGCGCGGGTCACCCAATTAAGCAAACGCTTAGCCAGCCAGGACATGGTGCGCCTGCACCGCGCAGAGCAAGAGCGTGTTAGTCAGCTCCAGCGCCGTTTAGCCAGCGCTATGCAGCGAGCGCTGGAAGTGCGTCAGGCACGCTTGAGTAGCGCCGCCCGTGAGCTAAATGCCATCAGCCCGCTTGCGGTGTTGGGCCGTGGCTACGCCATTGCCCAGGATGAAAAAGGCCAGGTTATCCGCCGGGCAGAGGACACCGCGCCAGGCCAGAAGCTCTCGCTACGGCTGGGTGAAGGTCGGCTAAACGTAGAGGTAAAACGGCGCTACAAGCAGTAGCGCTTAGCGCATCTCAATATCCAGCTCAGTGATAAAGCGATCTCGCCGCGAAATTGCCTTACCTGCGTCATCTCCTGACAGCGTGGCACAGGCATTTATCAGGCACTCCATGGCGGCAAAATAGGCCACCATGCTGTTGGAAATAAAGCTGCTTTCATGGGGCACCAGAATAGATACCTGGGCATACTCAACCAATGCGGAGCTGGCGTAGTCGGTTACGGCCAAGGTTTGAATGCCATGAGCCTGCGCCATCCGGCACACATCCACCACTTGGCGCGTATAGGGCTGGCAACTGGCGGCAATCAGCACGTCACCTTCGGATAACGACGCCAGCCCTTCCGCGACCCCGTTAGTGGCGTCGCTAAGCAGAGCTACGTCAGGGCGCAGCATGCCTAGCCCGTAAGCAGAGAAACTGCACAGTGCATGAAACTGACGTACTCCGTACAACCGAACCCTGGGTGCATTGATCACTGTTTGGGCGAACGTTTCAATATCATCATGCTTTACCCCTTGCAGAAAGCGGTCGATATTGTGTTTATTTTCAGCGCATAACTGCTCCGCCTGGACATGCAAGCTGCGCTTGTCGGCAGCCAACGCGCTGGCAGCATGGTCGCGGTAAAAAGAGGCAGAAGAGGTAAAGTTCGCGCTCAACAAAACTCTTTGTAGATCGCTGAAACGGGCATAGCCGAGAGAGCGTGCCAAGCGAGAGATACTTGATGGGTTGACCTCTAACCGACGAGCTGCCGAAGAAATAGACAGCAGCACCTGATCCCCCTGAAGATCGAGCAGGCGTGCCAGCACTTCCCGCGACTTGGGGCCAAGACGTAGCTCGCTCTCGCCCCGGGCAATGCTAAGCGCCAGTTCACGCAGACCATCAACGGTTTCCGGGGGCTGGCGCTCAGCTATCAAGTGTTTAGAGAGCGAAGAGTCAACTTGCGAAGAAGAGTTTTCCGTCATAAGCGGGTGGCGCTCCAGGGCGATCATAAAGTTGCCATGCTACACCATCCACTTCAAGACGCATGACCGCCGTGACCAGAGTATTCTCGTGATCAGGGTCGTCAGCACTGAGCCGCAGAATGGGCAGGCCACTGCTTTGTTGATCATGCAAAATAGCCAACGGCGCAGCCTCTCCTTCCGCTAGCAGTTGATCTCCACGCTGCTGTCGGTCTCGTGAGGAGTCAGTAATCCATTGAGATGCCACACCGCTGGGGTGATACAGCGCATGATTAGCATGCACGCTGGGGGCGTTGAGTGCTAGCTGGGCAGCCTCCCCACCACCAAACTCGATACTCATCACCTCTCGCTGCCCACATTCGGCAAGCGAAAAATGAAAGCCGCCGCACTCATTATAATGCTGCAGTAGTGCAACGACGCCGGCCACATTGGGCTGGCTTAAAGCCGCCCGTCCTAACACCATTCTTGGCACCTTAGGCGTCACATTGAGCAAGCGCAAATTATTGACCGCCTGCACCCAGCCCTGGCGGGTAAACGCAAGTGTGTGGCCCGGTATAGAACCGGGATAGCAGAAAGCGGTAAACCCCTCGCCCATCGCTGATGTCACTTCAGCCATAAAACAGTGGCCACGGAAGAATGGCAGACCATCCTCATTATGCGCCACCAGCGGCGTTTCTCCGGGGATCGCCAAGGTCGTGCAGCCGTCCGGTGCATGGGCCAACAGGTCACCCCGGCAGTTCCAGGCGAATACCGCTTCAATGGGCAGGTTAAGACCTTCCGCAAGTCCCTCTAGCTCTTCCCACACTTGAGGAAAATCACGCTGCGTATTGGCTGCCATGATAGCAACAGCGTTCCGGTAAATCGGGTCGTTAATTTCAGCCCAGATAGCGCTTGGCAGCAAAAAGCGATGCACCGCATCACGCCCTGCGCGCCCAAGGGCAACGCCAATGTCACGTGGCTGTCCATTGATAATCTGCCAGCCAATAGAGCTCATTTGTTTAGACATGGCGCAGAAAATCCTTCATCCGGTCATTAGGCGGGTTATCAATGACATCGACAGGGTTGGCATCAACCGCAATTTTACCGTGCTCCATAAAAATCAACCGCGTGCCAACCTGTTTGGCGAAGGACATCTCATGGGTCACCACCACCATGGTCATCTGTTCTTCTGCCAGTTTTTGCATAACATTCAGTACTTCCTGCTTGAGTTCAGGGTCAAGCGCTGAGGTAGGTTCATCAAACAGCATTACTTTGGGCTTGATCGCCAATGCCCGAGCAATAGCGACCCGCTGCTGCTGCCCACCAGAAAGCTCATGAGGATAGTGTTTCGATTTACCCCCCAGGCCGACTTTTTCCAATAGTTCCTGGGCACTATTATCAGCCGCCTTACGTCCCATTTTGCGCACATGGCGTTGGCCAAAGGCCACGTTTTCCAGCGCTGTCATTTGTGGAAATAGGTTGAACTGCTGGAAGACCATGCCCGCTTCCTGGCGAATTTCGCGCAGCGTTTTGTTGCCTCCCTTAACGCTCATGTCGTCAACGAGAAGATCCCCCGAGGTGATCATTTCCAACCCGTTAATACAGCGCAGCAAGGTGGACTTTCCAGAACCGGATGGTCCTATTAGCACGACCACTTCGCCACGATTGATATCCAAATCCACCTTATCAAGTACCTTAAGCGGGCCAAAGTGCTTGGACACATTCTTGAACTCTATGATGGCGCTCATAAGATCCTCATCCGCTTCTCAATGATACGCAGCAGTAGCGACAACGTGCCGGTCATAATCAGGTATAACACGGCGACCGCCGTCCATATCTCGACTGCGCGGAAGTTAGCCGCCATGATTTCTTGGCCGGTGCGCGTCAGTTCGCCGACACCAATCACAATAAACAAGGAGGTATCTTTCAGGCTGACAATGCACTGGTTACCCAGCGGTGGAATCAAGCGGCGAAAGGCGAGCGGTCCAACGATATAGACCACCACTTTCCAGCGCGGCAAACCGATAGCACGTCCTGCCTCGGTTAATCCTTTTGAAATTGATAGCACTGCGCCACGCACAATCTCAGCAACGTACGCCCCAGCATTAATGACAATCGCAAGGATTGCTGTCGTCATCGGGTCAATACGGATATCCACCAGCACCGGCAAGGCGAAATACAGAAACATCACCTGTACAACAATCGGCGTGCCTCGAATAATTTCGACGTAGATAAACGCCAGTGTATTGAGGATATAGCCGCCGTAGGCGCGCATCAGGCCAATAACAGCCCCCAGCGTAATACCACCGATCAACCCCGTTACGGTGATATACAGCGTGATTTTTGCGCCATTAAGCAACGCAGGCAAAAACCCTATAACAATCGACCAATCGATATTCATCTAGACTCTCCTGACAATGCAACGTCAGCGGAGGAAGCCCTCCGCTAGTAAATAAAACTTCAGGAGATTATTTGCTGGGCGCTTCGCCGAACCACTTCGCGTAAATTTCGTCGTAGCGGCCATCTTCCCGCATCGCCGCTAATGCTTGGTTAACTGGCTCGACCAGCTCGCTCCCCTTGGGAAACGCAATGCCATACTCGTGTGCCATCATCTGCTCACCCACAGCTTTTACCTGGCCGTCACCAGCGGTGGCAATGTAGTAGAGAACATTGGGCGTATCATGCATTGCGGCATCAACGCGGCCGGTGCGTAATTCCAGGTAAGCATTGTCGATATTGGGGAACTGGCGTAGCTCGGTGTCGGTGAAGTTTTCCCGTGCATAGTCAGCAGCAGAGGTGCCGGTGCGAACGGCCAGCATTTTGCCTGCTAAGTCTTCAGCACTTTCGATATCACTATCAATTGGCACCATAATGCGGAAGCCGCTTTCGTAGTAGCCATCTGAAAAATCAATCACCTCAGCACGGTCTTCACGGATAGTAATCCCCGCCAGGGCAACATCTAACTGGCCAGTCTGCAGGCCAGGAATAATGCCATTGAAATCCATTGGCCTTAGTTCGAACTCCAGCTCAAGCTCTTCGGCAATCATTGTCCACATATCGATATCAAAACCGACATATTCACCGTCTTGAGCAAACTCAAAGGGCACAAAGGCAGTATCGGTGGCAACCACTAGCTTGTCCGCGACGGCAGTCGCTGCCGTGAGAGAAAACGCAGTAGCAGCCATTAACGTGGTTAGTGTTTTCATGGAGAAATCCTCGTGACGTCGATGTTATTGGTTATGCGTGAGTGACGTAGCGTGTAGATAACGGTGTTGTTATTGATTTGGCTTAGATGGGCTTGAATTGGCTTTGCTGGTTTTAACCACAAGCTCATCTGCAAATATAATTGCACATATACTAAAAATGACCAAATATTTGCATTTATTTTTTACACGCATGCGAAACCGGGTGTCGCAAAGACACCCGGCTCGTCTAGAACCTTCTCTTTAAGTAAGCGTTTTTAGGCTAGATTTTTCACCAACACCTTGGATTTTCGGGCGTGGTTGTAAGCTTCGCGTTTTAGCGGCGGTAGGTCATCTAGGCTGGCAGCACGGAAGCCGTGTTCGACAAACCAATGGGCTGTGTGGGTAGTTAACACAAATATTTCGCAAAGCCCACGCTGTCGGGCGCGACGCTCTAATGCTTCCACTAGGCGCTCGCCACGCTCACCACCGCGATAGTTGCCGTGCACCGCGACACAGGCCATCTCCCCCACCGTGGTGCCTGGAAAAACATGCAGCGCGGCACAGCCAATCACCATGCCGTCACGTTCTATCACCATGTAGTCGTCGATTTCGTGCTCTAGTCGTTCCCGCGAACGAGCCACCAACATGCCACGTCGCTCCAGCGGCTCCAACAGTTCTAGCAAGCCAGCAACGTCGTTCAACGTGGCTGGGCGCAGTTGCTCATAACGGTGCTGGGTGATCATGGTGCCAACGCCGTCACGGGTGAATAACTCCCCTAGCAGCGCATCGTGGTTACGCCAGGACAGCAGGTGGGTGCGCGCCACTCCTTCCCTGGCGGCGATGCAAGCGGCGTTCAAGTGGCGTGCCAACTCACTGCCCGGCTGCGCCTGCTGCAGGCGCGGTTCGGCCTCTGCCGGAGAAAGCTGGCGCAATAGCGCACCATGCTCGTCTTCAAGCCCTTCCGACTCGCCTAATAGAATCAGCTTATCCGCTTTCAGCGCGACGGCAGCCTGTTGCGCCACTTCCGAGGCATCTAAATCAAACACTTCGCCTGTGCTGGAGAAACCCAGCGGTGGCAGTAGCACTAACGAGCCTTTATCCAACAGCCCTTCAATAGCGCTCGAACGCACTCGGCGGACTTCACCACTGTGATCAAAATCAATGCCTTCACGCACCCCTAATGGCTTAGCGGTCACTAAGTTGCCGGAAATCACGCTAAGCTCTACACCGTGTAGTGGCGTGCTAGGCAGCCCCAGGGAAAGACGAGCTTCTAGCCATAAGCGCTGGCGTGCGGCTACCTGTTCCACGTGAGCCATCACCGCTCGGTCAGCTACCCATCGGCCATCCACCCGTGTTGGCTCGACACCGGCAGCCGTCAATGCGTCATGCACTTGTGGGCGAATACCAAACACCACAACTAGCCGCACCCCCAGGGTGTGTAGCAGCGCTAAATCTTGAATCAGCTGCTCTCCTCGGCCAGACGCCATGGCTTCGCCCTCAATTAAGATGACAAAGGTTCGTCCCCGGTGCGCATTAATGTAGGGCGAAGCATTACGAAACCAATCAACAAAAGGGAAGCGTGTGTCCAAGGGCCGCTCTCCGGCAGCAGGTGAATGAAAGTATCAGCGTTTACTTTAACAGAGCATAAAAAACAGCGGCACCTTCTTGTGTAAAAGAAGATGCCGCTGTGCGTTTGGCCAACCAGCCACGTATTGGGCGGGATTATCCCTACCTGTTAACCAAACATGCCTTTGAACATAAAGAAGAACAGAATAGCCAAACCAGCCCCTGCTGGCAGGGTAATCAGCCAGGACATGGCAATAGTGCCAATAACACGCAGGTTAAGCGCCGCCATACCCCGGGCAAGCCCTACGCCTAATATCGCCCCCACCAATGTGTGGGTGGTTGAAATCGGCAGACCCGTGCCTGAAGCTAATACCACTGTGGTCGCGGCTGCCAGCGTGGCGGCAAAGCCACGGCTGGGAGTGAGTTCAGTAATACCGGTTCCCACGGTAGCAATGACTTTGTGGCCGTAAGTTACTAAGCCCACCACGATACCACCACCGCCCAGTACCAATACCCACCAGGGCACTAGCGCAGAGCCTTCAATTTGGCCGCCAGTTTGCACCACGCTAATGACTGCCGCTAGCGGGCCAACCGCGTTCGCAACGTCGTTAGAGCCGTGAGCAAACGCCATGGCACACGCAGTAAAGATCATTAATACGCCGAAGACCCGCTCAACGTTGGCGTATCCAAAGTGGTCGTTGGCATTTTTCTCAAACTTGATACGACGCTGCATCACTAGGCCTACAGCCATGATCACAAGTCCTAACAAGATAGACAGCAGCAGGCTTTGACTAAAGGTCAGGTTCAGCCCAACGTGAGACAGGCCTTTGGTTAGCGTGACCATCGCCACAATAAAACCAACCAAAAATACGTAGCCCGGTACATAGCGTTTGGCAGCCGTGAAGGGATTATCATTTTCAAAAATCAGGTGGTGCACTGATTTGAACAGCACAAAGCCAATAGTGCCCGCTAAAAGAGGAGAAACGACCCAGCTTGCTGCAATGGTGCCAACAGCGCCCCAATCAACCGTAGAGGCACCCAATCCCGCTACGGCAAAGCCCACAATGGCGCCTACAATGGAATGCGTCGTGGAAACCGGCCAACCTTTCATCGATGCTGCCAGTAACCAAGTACCCGCTGCTAGCAGCGCTGATAACATACCGTACACTAGTAACTGTGGATCTTCCTGGAGCAATTCTGGGTCAATAATGCCTTTACGAATGGTGTTAGTCACTTCACCACCCGCCAACCAAGCACCTAAAAACTCAAAGATAACCGCAATAATAATGGCTTGCTTGATGGTGATCGCTTTTGACCCCACCGAGGTTCCCATCGCATTGGCAACATCATTCGCACCAACGCCCCAAGCCATAAAAAAGCCAAACAAACAGGCCAGAATGATAAAAATTTCACCGTGCTGGGCAATAATCTGCATAGGAATCCCTTAGCGTGCGGTCAAAATCTGTAGGCGGCTGCCCACGCGTTCAGCGCGATCAGAAACTTCACCGACCCACTCAATGATTTTGTAAAGGAAAATCACATCAACAGGAGGAAGCTGGCTTTCAAGCTCAAACAGCTGGCGACGTATCGCGATCTGCTGGCTGTCGGCTTGGTGCTCAAGGGTGTGCAGCTCACGGATCATATTCTGCATAACATCGGAAACATTGCGTCCAAAACCGGACTCAAGCAGCTCTTTCAGCTCTTCAAGCGCTTGGCGAGCCTGGGCCACACACGCCACGCTGGTACGCATATAATCGCGCATGGGATCGGCCAGCTCATTGGGTACACGCATTTTACGTCCCAGCATAATGCCGGTAATGTCGCGCACCTTGTTGGCGATTTTATCTTGCACGCTGATAAGGTCGAGCAAATCGGACCGCGAGACGGGAAGAAACATCGTGTTGGGCAGGTTAAGCCGTAGCTCTGTTTTCAACGTGTCGGCGTCATGCTCTAAGCGAGTAACGTTTTCACGCAGTACAGCTGCGGTATCCCAATCACCGGCAAGCGATGCTTCGAAGAACGGCAACAGTTGGTCGGCACATTCATTGGCCTTGACGATGTGGGCCAGCAGCGGCTGGAATGGCGAGCGGCCAAACATCGCGGAAAAAGGGTTGGAGGTAACCATATAGCCTTTAGCCTGTTTTCGGGGAGCCTGGAAATGGCGGCGCCAGTATAAAGAGTGCGCTCGCCGCCGTCATGAAAAGTTCACAATGTCATTAAAAATTAATTGAAATGTCACAATACAAAGGTGGCTAATGTCATGGAAAATTCAACATCTACTTCTGACTCTGTTTCAGCGCCTACCGAAATAGAGCTTAAGCTCGCCCTTGCGCCAGCTCAACTAAACACGCTGCTGAGCCACACAGCACTAACCGAAACACCCCAACGGCAACATCTTTCGAACACCTATTTCGATACCCCTGCGGGCGATATGGCCAATGCACGGATTGCCGTGCGTTTACGCCAAGTTGATGATCGCGTGCTACAAACGGTGAAAACCGCCGGTCATGGTGGTGGCGGCCTTTCTACCCGGCAAGAGTGGGAGTGGCAAGTTCCTAACCCACAGCTTGACCAGCATGGCTTAGCTGCCCTTCCACCATTCAAAAGCTCACTAGGCACCGCTATTTCCGCGCTACGACCTGCGCTGCGCACTGACTTTACCCGGCGCAGCTGGCAAATCGACTGGCAGGGCAGCCATATCGAGCTCGTATTGGACGAAGGAGAGATTGTCAGCGGTGGTGCTCAAGCGGCTATTTGCGAGGTCGAACTAGAACTAAAAGCGGGTGAGCCAGAAGCGCTTTGGGGGCTAGCATTAACGCTCGCGGAAAGCGTACCGCTGCGCCCTTCGGATACCAGCAAAGCCGCTCGCGGCAATGCGTTAGGCGTGCAGCAGTGGGCGCTACCTGAAGCTGACACACTGGCTGAGTGGCTACACAGAGCCACAGTGGCGCTGGACGCCTACCACGACAGTGGCCTTGCAGAACACTTAACCATTGCACAGCAGGCGTTAGCCACACTGGCGACTCATCCGCAGTTGGATGAAAGCTCCCACCGCCACGCTCAGGTGCTGACCAAGTCACTGACGGAAAATGGCTATCCAACGTCCGCTTATGGCACTGCTGCGCTAACCCTGGCGCATCGCTTCGCCTATCAAACCACGCTACGCTAGAAACATTCAGCCCACTTCAGGATGTCGCGATGAGTTTTCAATTAACTCCCGGTGCAGAAGGACTGCGCACACGGCTTTTCCATATTATCTTCGAGTCTGATACGCCGGGAGCCAAAGGGTTTGATATTGCGCTGATTATCGCCATTTTAATCAGCGTGACGGTTATCTTGCTGGACAGCGTAGCGAGTTACTCCGAACGCTACGGGCACATTTTTTACTATGCAGAGTGGCTATTTACGCTACTTTTCAGCATTGAACTGGCGGTGCGGATTTACTGCTTAGAGCGCCCAACGGTTTACCTAAAAAGCTTCTACGGCATTGTCGATGTGATCGCGATTTTGCCAGCCTGGTTAGTCCTGCTGGTGCCTGGTGCTCACGGGCTGGTCATCGTACGGGTACTGCGGGTACTACGCATTTTCCGGATTTTGAGATTGATGGAGTTTATCGGCGAGGGGCGTTTACTACTCGATGCACTTAGACGCAGTATTCGTCAAATCCTGCTGTTTTTTAGCAGCATCATGATGGTCGTCATACTGTTTGCTGCGCTGATGTACACCATCGAGTCTCCAGAAGCCGGCTTTACCAGCATTCCGATGTCGATGTACTGGGCAATCGTGAGTATGACTACGGTGGGCTACGGCGATATTGTCCCCGCCACGTCGATAGGCAAAGCGATCACAATGATTCTGATGCTGTTGGGCTATTCGATTATTGCCGTGCCTACCGGGGTGTTTTCCGCCCAGGTTATCCGCTCCATTCGCGAAGACCGCTATTCAGAAGAAGCCTGCCCAGGCTGTGGTCATGACCGCCATGAAAAGCGCGCTCGTTACTGTCTGCGCTGTGGCACCTGGCTGGATGAAGAGAGCGAAGACCCGCGCAAGAAAGCAGCAGACCCAAAAGATAGCCACGAGGGAGACGAGGACACAAACACGCCCCAGGGCAGCTAACCAAAATAGCCAAGCCCAGGGCGCGCAGTAATTCATTTAGGGAGATGATGTGATTGCTAGGCCGTTACGTTGATCAATCGGCGCTCAGGTCGGCCTCGATAATAAACAAGCGGCCGCCATCCACAGTGTTGGCGTCCAACATCTTCTGCTCAAGCTGACCATCGGTGGACCAAGTGGCGAAGTCATCGTCGTTCAGCACCCCCAAGCGTTGGTCATCAATCACCCACAGACCTTCCATTTTATCGTGGGGATAACCGACTTCTGCCACCATGTCTACCACCAGAGACTTGCTCACTGGCTCAATTCCGGCGCTGGTCAGAGCACTCCACCCCTGCTCTAGAACCACTTCTTCCAAGGTTTTGCCAGCCAAGGTTAGCCCCAGCTCGGCATCCTGTTCCAGATCGCCGTTGGCTGAGACCGTTTCAAGATTGGTGCCCGAAGTAAGGTCAATGCGATAAACCTGCTTCTGAGCATCAGGTGTCGCAGCCTCGGCACCGTCGGGACCACCGTTCAGAAAACGGCCATCTCGTTCAAGCACCAAAAACTCAGTGGCGCTCAGCGCAACAAGCTCCGAGTTAGAGTTCTGGTTTTGCTCTTGGCGGTAGAGGTACTGGCCAATCTCACCCGAGTCCAGATCCACTGTAACGATGCGAGTGATATCCAGGTCCTTCACTGTACTGCCAGGGTTGTACAGCGTGGACTGCATAATACCTACCAGCGTTTGCTCATCCGGCGTGATAGCCAGCCCTTCCATACCTCGGTTGGCACGTCGGTTGGCAAACTCTGCTGGCAGGTTCATCTCGACCCTATCGTCGTCAGCAAAGGGGTTGATTCGACCGATTTCACGACCCTCGGCATCGAAGTGAACCATGTGCGGACCGTACTCATCGCTAACCCAGAAGGTGCCGTCCGATAGCGCCACCAGCCCTTCGCCATCCAGACCATAATCATCCAAGCGGATCGGATTAGTGGCTTCATTATAGGGCTGGCTATCGTCTACCAAGATCGGCTGGCCATTGGCATGGTAAGGGGTTTCCCCCGTTCCACCGAGTGCCAAGCTGTTAGGCAGACCACTGATCTCGCTACCATCAGGGCGCTTAAGCAGAAGGGTGGCAACCTGTTCGATCACACCGTTCGCTTGAAGCTCAAACAGGCCGATACGGGGGGTATAGTCCGGTGTCGGAAAGACTTTCCCCTTGCCATAGTCGCCAACAAAATTGGCATTGGGGCCACGATCAGTCAATGCATAGAAGCGCGTTGAATCCGTGGGATGAGCGGTCATTGCCGACCCAAAGCCGCCATTACGGATCTCAAAAGCCTGCTGAGATTTGCCATCTGTTAGATCATCCCGTAATACGCTATGGGGAAGAAACACACCAGCGGTGGGGAAGCTATCGAACACGGTGGCGTTGGTATCATCAGCGTTAGCGTTATCAGTGCAGCCCACCAGCAGGGAGGACGTCAGTAAGGATGCCATAAAGAGCTTATGACGGTTCATTGGTTGGTTTCCTTATCGAATACAGGTTGACGCCCGTTGGCGCCTCAGCCGCCTCCACAGGCACAATTTCCAGCGTGCCCCGGGGCAAGGCAAGTTATGAAAAGTCTAGTGGCAGGAATATCGAATGGGGGTGGAGCCGTCACGGCTGTCTTAATGAAACGTGCTCACACCGGGAAGGTTCGATTGGTTATGGCATATCGCTATGTTCACAGCCACCAAGATAACTTAGTGGCAACCAATGACAGGTGAATGACATGTTAGTGACTGGCGGCACGGGGACAACTTGCGGGGTTAATAGCGCACTAGTTGAATGAGCTAATGCGCATATTATTAAGGCGCTTTAAGGTTCTGCGGCGTGGGTATAGAGGCAGGCAGATAACTACACAGCCCCCAAGACTGACCGCCAGGGGGCTACTAATACAGGCTAGAGAGCGGTGTTAACTTGTAAACGGCGTAATATCGCCGCGGCCTTCCCGCACAATTTTGGGCGGCAGCTCGCGCAGGTCAATCACACTGGTGGGGTCAAGGTGGCAGGCGCCGCCGTCGATAATGGCATCAAGGTGTGCCCCGAAGCGGTCGCGGATCTCTTCAGGATCGCTCATTGGCAGGGTCTCTCCTACCGGAATCAAGGTGACGCTCATTAACGGCTCACCCAATGCTTCAAGCAGCGCGTGGGTAATGTGGTGATCAGGCACACGCACGCCAATAGAGCGGCGCTTCGGATGCAGCAACAGGCGCGGAACCTCTGTAGTGGCATCCAAAATAAAGGTGTATGGGCCTGGAGTGTGGGCTTTCAACAGTCGAAACACTGCATTATCCACTTTAGCGTAAGTGCCAATCTCGGAAAGATCCGAACACATCAGGGTGAAATTGTGTTTATCGTCTAACGAACGCAGCCATTTGATCTTCTCAATGGCTTTTTTTTCACCCAAGTGGCAACCCAGTGCGTAGCCCGAATCCGTCGGATACGCGACCACACCACCTTTGCGGATAATATCTATCGCTTGATCAATCAAGCGTTTCTGCGGGTTTTCGGGGTGAATCTGAAAATATTGACTCATCGCTTGCTCCTGCCCTTGGGCATATCGTTGTCCATTTAGTTTCTAGGTTAGCCGATATGCGGTTTAAGACCCAGGACCTAACATACCACTGGGCGCATCGCGCAAATGAACTAAGCGCGGATGCTGCCAAATCGGCGGCGCAGCAGTGCGCGGTATTAAGCTCATACTACCGGGGGCGGCGTGGCTGCCAGGAAAATGAAAATCGCTGCCCATGGAGGCGTATAAATCGCGCTCTACTAATTGCCGAGCGAGATCACGGGTGCTGTCTGGATTTTGCTGACCACTCACCAGCTCAACGCTCTGCCCACCTGCGGCTTGAAAGGTATCCATCAGCAAACCTCGCTTGCGCCGGGTAAGCCCATAGCGCAGCGGGTGCGCCAGCACTGCCACGCCGCCTGAGGCCGTCACCCAGGCGACTGCGTCACTGATTTCCGGCCAATGAGCTTTTACATCGCCTTTTTTACCACTGCCTAAATAGCGCTTAAACGCACCAGCCCAGTCATCTACCACGCCTTCGGCAACCAGTGCGCGAGCAAAGTCGGGCCTGCCTAAAGGGCGATCGCTGCCTGCCTGGGCGCGTGCCTTTTCGAGCGCGTCAGGTAAGCCCATTTTTTCCAGCCGCTCGGCAATCACTTCAGCACGCTTGATCCGCGCTTCGCGCTGCAGTGCAAGCCCTTCTATCAGAGGCCCCTGCAAGCCGCCAGGCATAAGCGCCACTACGTGGATATTAATTCCCTGCCAGCGCGTGGATAACTCGCAGCCGGGCACCAGGCAAAGCCCAGCTTGCTGCGCCGCGATGCCAGCTTCTTGAATACCTTCCATGGTGTCGTGGTCTGTCAGCGACATGTGGGTAAGACCGCGTTCAGCGCACAGCTTTACCAGCTCGGTAGGCGTAAGCGCGCCATCTGACGCGGTAGAGTGCATGTGTAAATCCACCGTATAACGCTGGTCGGCATCAAACACGCGGGGCAGATGGTTTACAGGAAGATAGTTCGCAGGAAGTAGGGGCATAAGCATGACGCCGTGTGGCGAGTTTGTCAGAATAGGGTGGTGTGAACAAAACAGGCACCCTGTTTTCCCTTAACGGTATACCGTCGCTCACCATGTTGCGCGCTTACAGGGGCGCGGTCAATTCAGTACGGAACAACCGCCCTAGCATTCAAGGAGTTATCCCCATGCTTTACGCTATTATCAGTGAAGATGTTTCCAACAGCTTGGAGCGCCGTCTAGCGGCACGCCCGGATCACCTTGGTCGCCTGGAAAAGCTGCGTGATGAAGGCCGTTTGGTTCTGGCTGGCCCCCACCCCGCTATTGATACCGATAACCCAGGCGATGCAGGCTTCAGCGGCAGCTTAGTTGTTGCCGAATTTGACAGCCTTGAGGACGCGCAAGCCTGGGCTGACGCCGATCCATACATCATTGCCGGGGTCTATGCCAAGGTAATTGTTAAGCCATTTAAAAAAGTAATGCCTTGACCGATAGAGGCGAGTGTGAAGAGTCCGTCTTCTTTTTCACAGAGCCTGTGGAAAACTCTGTGAAAACTCGGCGGACGCTTTCCCCAAAGCTAGAGCTGATGCCCTTATCAACAAGTTGATCATTTTTTAACCTATCTTTAACACAAACTTCATCAGTACGGGGATACCCGCGTGACTCAACGCTCTAGCTATACTGCCCTGCCCCCGCTCGCGGCGTTAACAGCACCTTTACTCACTTGGAACGAGGCGTCTCCTCATTCGCAGGCCTTCGACGATGTGTATTTTTCTAGGGAGGATGGCCGGGCTGAAACCGAGCACGTTTTCCTGGGGGCAAATCACCTTCCCAAGCGCTTTGCGGACTGGCAACACAGCCGCGCGTTCGTGATTGGCGAAACAGGCTTTGGCACTGGGCTTAATATGCTGTGCGCATGGGACTGTTTTGAGCAGTACGCACCAAGCAACGCACGCCTTCATCTGTTATCCACTGAAAAGTTTCCGCTTGACCGAGTGTCTCTTGAGCGCGCACTAAGTGCCTGGCCTTCGTTAGCAAATTATGCACAAGTGCTATGCGCCCGGTGGCCTGAAGCCGTCAGCGGCATCCACCGCCTTCATCTCAACGAGCGTGTGACTCTCGATCTGCACTTTGGCGATACCACCGAACGACTGAACTTACTCGACGGTCAAGTCGACGCCTGGTTCCTAGATGGCTTCGCCCCAGCTAAAAACCCCGAAATGTGGCAGCCTGAGCTATTCGAGGCCATGGCAGCACGCTCTCGCCCTGGTGCCACATTTGCTACATTTACCTGTGCCGGTGTCGTTAAACGAGGGTTAAAAGCAGCAGGGTTTAACTGGCAAAAGGTGCCTGGGTTTGGGCGCAAGCGGGAAATGTTAGCGGGCTATATCGATACACCACCCAAAGACATTCGCCGCCAGTTAACACCCTGGTTCACGCCGCCTGCGGCAAGGCCAGCGAACCATGTGGCGGTCATTGGGGCAGGCATGGCCGGTTGTAGCGTAGCAGCGGCGTTGGCCAAGCGTGGGGTTCAGGTAACGGTCATTGAACGCGACACCCCGGGTGCCGGTGGCTCCGGTAATCGTCAGGGAGCGCTGTATGTAAAGCTAGCCGCGGAAACGAATAACCAGAGTCGGTTTTATTTATCAGGCCTTCTCTACAGCCAGCGCTGGCTTAGCCAGTGGGCTTCAGCACCACGGGAAGCGCCGCTGTGGCAACCATGTGGCGTGGTACAACTGGCGTTAAGCGACAAGGAAGCTGTTCGCCAGCAGCGCTTTATGGCACGCCATCCGCTACCGGAAGCGGTGGTATCCGCTCAAACCGAGACGCTTGGCGAGCTGGCGGGTGTTCCCATCACAGCGGATCACGGACTGTTTTATCCCCAGGCAGGCTGGGTGCGCCCCAAATTACTCTGCGAACAACTGCTACAGCATGCGAATATCACCTTGCACCAGGGAGAGGTGACAACCCTTCAGCCCGACGGTAAAGCTTGGCAGGTCGTGTTGGCCAGCGGCGAGACGCTGACCGCTGATCACGCTGTGGTAGCCAATGCGTCTCTGGCTAACCGCTTTGAACAAACGGTGGCGCTACCGCTACAGCAGGTTCGCGGCCAGGTGAGCGAAGTGAAACTGCCCGAAGGCGTGCAAGGCCCGCAACGTGTGGTATGCGCGGGTGGCTATGTGTCGCCGCCAGTGGAAGGCGTGCTGACGTTCGGGGCCAGCTTCGTGCCGAATAACGCCACCAGCGACGTTACGACAGCAGACCATCAGCGCAATATTGATGAACTACGCCAAACACTGCCTGAATGGGTCGCCACCCTTGAGGCCGCAGGCGTAACGCTCAGCCCCGATACGCTAGCAGGTCGCGCTGCGGTAAGGGCAGCCAGCCCTGACAAAAGCCCCTACGCGGGGCCAGTGCCCAATGCTGACGCATGGCAGCAGGATTACGTGATGCTGCAAAAAGATGCTTCTAACGTGCCAGATACCTTAGGAGAGCATCATTCAGGGCTGTGGATATCTAGCGCGCACGGCTCTAGGGGCCTTTCCAGCGCTCCGCTCTGCGCCGAAATCATTGCCTCGCGAATGTGTGATGAGCCGATGCCGCTAGAGCTATCGTTAGTGGATCATTTACACCCTGGGCGACGGATTATTAGTGCGCTAGTACGCGCTCAGTAATCGCCCTCTTCTTCATCATCGGCAAGATCTCGCCCAAAGGAACGCCATTGGGCGAGCGTCATCACCTCGGTCATTTCTAACTCAAGATCGTGGGCAATAATCAGCTCGTGACGTTCAAGCTGCTGTTTAAGCTCGGCTACCCAGCCGCTCATACCTGCGCCGGTATCGGTGGTATCGTATCCTTGACGTGTCACAAATGCCTCAAGCAAAGCATCCAGCGTTTCTGGCGGCAGCATGCGTGCTGGCACTTCAATAAAACGGCTCATTCACCCTGCTCCCAGACAGCTAGACGCTCAATAAAGGTGGCTTCATCAATCACTTCAACGCCCAGTTGCTCTGCTTTGGTTAATTTACTGCCTGCGGCCTCGCCCGCTACCAAGCAGGCGGTCTTCTTGGAAACACTGCCGGCCACCTTAGCGCCTAACGCTTGCAGACGCGCCTTCCCTTCATCGCGGGTCATGGTATCCATCGTGCCGGTGAGCACCCAGGTCTGTCCCTCTAAGGGTGTCGGACCTTGCGTTACTTCACTCTCTTGCCAGGTGATGCCCGCATCAAGCAGCTCTTTCAGCGTTGCTAGGTTATGGGGTTGACGGAAAAAAGTGTGAACATGGGCAGCAACAATCGGACCAACATCATTCACCGCTTCCAGCGCCGCTTGATCAGCCTCTTGCAAGGTCTGAAGGGTCCCGAAGTAGCTGGCTAAATTTGCCGCTGTGGCTTCGCCTACTTCGCGAATACCCAAGGCGTAAATAAAACGTGCCAGCGTGGTGTGCTTAGCCTTATCCAGGGCATTTACCAGGTTGGTCGAGGACTTTTCACCCATGCGTGGCAGCGTCTGAAGCTGCTCAGCGGTGAGATGAAATAAGTCTGCTGGCGTTTTCACCCAGTCCAGGTCCACCAACTGTTCAATCAGCTTCTCACCCAGTCCATCGACATCTAGCGCTTTACGGCTGGCGAAATGCTTAAGCGCTTCTTTACGCTGCGCGGCACAATAAAGCCCGCCTGAGCAACGCGCAACCGCCTCGCCTTCCAACCGTTCAATATCCGAACCACACACCGGGCAGTGATCGGGAAAGGTAATCGCACGCGCCTGGGCAGGACGCTTGTCGATATCGACGCGTACCACTTGGGGAATCACGTCGCCTGCCCGACGGATGGCGACCGTATCACCAATCATCACACCTAAGCGGGTGATCTCATCGGCGTTATGCAGCGTCGCATTCGATACCGTCACACCAGCAACGGTGACCGGTTCTAACCTAGCAACCGGGGTGATCGCACCGGTACGGCCTACCTGGAACTCCACATCGTTAAGGGTCGTGACTTCTTCTTGGGCAGGAAATTTAAATGCTACTGCCCAGCGTGGCGCCCGCGCCACAAAGCCAAGCTCCCGCTGGTGGCGCAGATCATTTACTTTAATCACGACGCCATCGATGTCGTAACCCAATTGGTCTCGCTTTTCGCCCAATTGATCGCAGTAATCAGCCACCAGCTCAGGGCCATTGACAGTGCGGAGCTCCGTGCTGGAACGAAAGCCCCATGCCTTAAGCCTTTCCATTTGCTGGCTATGAGTGGTCATTGGGCTACTGCTAAGCGCGCCGTCGCCAAGGTTTGCCATATCGAGCCGGGCAACTTGATAAGCATGAAACTCAAGTGGGCGCGTTGCGGTAACTCGCGGGTCAAGCTGACGCAGACTGCCAGCCGCCGCATTACGCGGGTTAGCAAAGACCTTGCTGCCTTCTTCCCTCGCTCGATCATTAAGCGCTTCAAAGCCCGCATGGCGCATAATAACTTCGCCGCGCACTTCTAATAACGCTGGAATGTTGTCGCCCATTAGCTTTAACGGAACAGACCGCAAGGTGCGCAAATTCGATGTAATGCCTTCTCCGGTACGGCCATCGCCACGGGTTGCGCCACTGACCAGTACGCCCTGCTCGTACACTAACGATACCGCGGCACCGTCGAGCTTTGGCTCACAGCTAAACTCAACGCTATTCGCCTGACACTCCAAACGTTCAGCGACACGCTCAGCAAAGGCGGTAATGTCATCACGGCTAAAGGCGTTATCTAAAGAAAGCATGGGAATCGCATGAGCGACTTCAGGAAACCCATCTGCGGGCGCAGCACCCACGCGCTGAGTAGGCGAATCCGGTGAGACCAAATCGGGGTACTCGGACTCCAATTGCTTCAACCGCTGCAGCTTGCGGTCGTAATCTGCGTCGGTCAGCTTAGGTTCATCTAAGATGTAATAGCGGTAATTAGCGTCATCCAAATCGGCACGCAGTTGGCTAATTTCTTCCAGAAGTTGTTTCTCAGGCTGACTCATTCAGATGTTCCGGCATACAAAAACAGGTGTTTAGTAACAAAAACACCCGCCTTCTTTGGGAAGGCGGGTGTTAACGAAACGCGACGCTTAATGCGCTTGCAGTTGGCGCTGCAAGCGATGACGACGTTCAAACTCATGAACGCGCTGCCTTGCAAACTCAATGGTTTGCGCCGTCATTACGCTACGGTTTTCATCTTTAAGCTCACCGCCCATATGGCGTACGACAACCATCGCCGTTTCGACCATCGCCTCAAACGCTGCTGAGCTATCTTCAGCGCCCGGCAGCGGCATCAGGAACGTAATACCAGGGGTCACAAACTCATCCATTTCTTCAATGGGGAACGTACCAGGCTTAAGTACATTCACCATTGAAAATTGCAGTTCGCTATCGAAGCTTTCTGTTTCAAAACGGTGAAAGACGCCCATTTCACGGCTATAGCGAAGACCGCAAGCCATGATTAGCTCAAGCAATTTACCGCCATCAAAACCTTCAGGTTCCCGCGAAAGCACACTGATCACGACCATTTCAGAAGCGTCGGTGAGCGCATCTCTGGCACGCTCGCTATTAACGTCGTGACGTAGCGCTTTTTCTAACGTCGGGTGCGTACGTATCACGTTATCCCGATGGCTCGTTTCAGGCGCATAATCGTCGTAGTCATCAACATCGTGATAACTCTCATCGTGCGCAGAAATCGTCGGCTCATTATGCTCATTATACTGCGCAGCCTCGCGCTCCGCGGCTGCGGCCATTGCAGCGGCCTCTCGCGCTTCGGCTTGCTCTTGGGCAATACGCGCTTTTTCCGCGTCGGCTGCCTCTTTTGCTTCACGGCGTTGCTGCGCTTCAAGTGCTTTGCGCTCGGCTTCAAGTGCCTTACGTTCAGCTTTTTGCTTGGCGAGTGCTTCTGCACGTTTCGCCTTCTCTGTTTTCTTACGCTCTTTCTCTTTACGGCGCTCAATCACTCGACGTTTAAAGGAACGGCCAATGCCTTCGAAGTCGACCAGGCGATATTCATCAACCTCATCGTCATATAGCTCTCTATCTTCGCCAGCAGTATCTGCACGCAGTTGACGACGCTTGGGTGCTTCAGCAGCATGTTGCGCTGCATCTTCAGGTTCAACTCTTAGTGTCGGCTCGGCCTCGGCCTCTGCTTCTGCTTCTTCAGTTACAGTCGGCTCAGCCGCAGCACTGGGTTCTGCTGACGCTTTATCAATTGAAGCCTCTACAGATTCAACTTGCTCATCAACGCCCGTTGATACCGTTTCTTCGCGCTGAAACGCTGACTGCTCACCCTCAGTATTCTTAGCACCAGCTTTCTGACCGCTAACGTTTGGCTCGGAATGCTCGACTGGTTCAGGTACTGACTGTGAATCGTGGCTATCAGAATGATGGGCTTCAGCGGAAGAAGCAGCAGGCGCGCTACTTGCCGTTTGGCGAGTAGCGTCTGCATGCTGAGCTTCACTGCCAACAGTATTACCGGGATTCTCTTCAGCCATAAATATGCTGGGCTCCCGACGCTCGGATTCAGGAGTTGCAGACCTGCTTAACGTGTGCTCGGCTGAAGCAGTATCTGGCTGCATAGATGCATGACTCGTCGAAGTGGAATGCCCGACAGCAGAAGGATGCTCATGTTTTCGAGGCTCATTTTTACGGGACCACGAAAAATGCGCATTGGCTTTTGACTTGGCCGAACTGGCAGAGCTGGAAAAAGAACGACGAAAATCAGACAGCACTTTGGAAGGCCCTGGATGCTCTTGGCGTTCCAACTTTGGCTTTTGGCCAAGGTTGCTGTAGTCGGCAGGCTTGACTACCCTGGCACCACCGTTTGGCAGTTCCCAGTTTATTTCCGCCTCTTTTACTTCATCATTAAACTCTTCGGACTTAGCGGCTGGCAAGTCTTTACCCGCTAGATCCAGACGGGGCACACGGCGTTGGCGCTGAAGCCTTCTCACACCGTCAACTACGATGAGCGAAACCAGTGCCAGTCCTAGAATGATTAACCACTCTCTTAATTCCATGTCGAGCATTCCATGGGTCAATATACCGGTTGCAAAGGCGCGATGCCTGATGACGTAAACATATTCGAAATTAGCTAAATATCATCAAGCATAGCGCGGTTGCTACGAAAAGGGCCACTTTTTGCAGATTTTCACGCTTTAACACCATTATAGGTGGTTTTAGGCCAAATCTCTGACTATATCAACTAAGAAAAGTGCCATTTTAGCGTTAACTTATCACGACAGGACACATCGTCACATCATCGTCTGCTTTCTATAGGGGGAATTTTTGCTCCCTTGCTCGCCTTTTTCACGCCGTAATATGACAAGCCCAAGCCCACACTAAAACCTACGTAACGAAACGCCACTGCTCTGCCAAAACTGCCCTACCAACTGCTGTTCGATCAACGCTGTCCTGTTACAAACCTGTCTCACCAAGAAATCTGAGGTAACAAACAGTATTGAATAGCTAACGAAATCATAGCATAAATGTTTTAACCCCTTAACTAACGCTATACAAAGATAATGAAAGTTCACATTTCAGATTTGTCCGCTTTAGGCAGATGAACATGCTTAGCTGCACGATACGCTTTAGCAGGAGCAGCCCCCAGCGTCATGATCAAAGCAGTTAATCAGAAACCGAGAGAAAATATAAACCACTGATCAACAATGAATTTTATAATCACAAGATAAAGGAAGAAACGCTATTAATAGCCATTAATGAACATAGTCTGGGATAGCCAAGCAAAAGCAATACGACTCACTATCGGTTCAGCACACACCCCGTCACAAGCTTGCCCTACCGCAATTTTTGCATATTTCATAAGGCCTTTAATGGGTGAAAATTCGTTTAGTTCACCACCATTGAAGGCACCGCATTTGCCGATAAAGCATTTAATCAACCAGCGCTGCAGCCTCATCAATACCCACCGAAACAAGCCTCGATACACCAGGCTCCTGCATGGTGACACCCATCAAGCGCTCAGCAGCCTCCATAGCAATTTTGTTATGGGTGATATAGATAAACTGAACGCTTTCCGACATCTCTTTAACAAGTTTGGCGTAGCGGCCTACGTTGGCATCATCCAGTGGGGCGTCGACTTCGTCCAACATACAGAAAGGCGCGGGGTTCAACTGGAAAATTGCGAAAACCAGCGACAGTGCTGTTAGCGCCTTTTCTCCCCCTGAGAGTAGGTGAATAGTGCTGTTTTTCTTACCTGGCGGCCGCGCCATAATTGCCACACCAGTTTCCAGCAAATCATCACCGGTAAGGGTTAGCCAAGCAGCTCCCCCACCGAAAACCCGTGGAAATAGCGTTTGTAGACCCGTATTAACTTGGTCAAATGTTTCTCGAAAGCGAACGCGAGTTTCCTGATCGATGCGTTTAATCGCACGCTCTAACGTTTCTAATGCTTCGGTAAGCTCAGCATGCTGAGCTTCCAAATAGTTACGCCGCTCGGCTTGCTGATCGTACTCTTCAATCGCCGCAAGGTTGATGGCACCTAAACGGCGAATCTTATCTGTGGTGTTTTCCAACCGCTCCTGCCAAGCAGTTTCACTGGCGTCGCTAGGCAAGTGCTCTGCTAAAGCATCGGGATCATGGCCTAGTTCTGCTAATTGCTCATCTTGGGTTGCCGCTTTCAGCGCCAACGCTTGTACATCCATGCGGCGCTGTTGCAACTGTTCACGGCTTTGTTCCAAGTTGCGCTCGTGCTGCTGGCGAGCCAGCTCGTCGTTGCGCAGCTGCTCTGCCAATGCCTGAGCCTGCTGACGGGTATCATTCAGGCGGCGCTCCTGCTGCTCACGCTGGTGTAGCAACTCCTCTAACTCTTCGGCAGCCAATTCATCTGGCTCTACCAGCATTTCCCGTGACTCTTCTAGCTCAGCAATACGCAGCGCAAGGCGCTCTTCACTATCGCTACTGCGACTTTGTTGGGCTCGCAGGCTATCGCGCTCAGCATTTAACCGCTCTCGCTCTAGCGCCAATGCCTGCTGACGCGCTTTCATGGGAGCATGTTGCTGATTTAACTGGTCACGCTGCTCTCGTTGGCGACTACGCTGTTCAGCGCTGGTTTCACGGGCTTCGGCAGCAGCTTCTAGCTGTTCCATAGCAGCATGCCAGCGAGCACGCTGCTCTTCTAAAGTGAGCGTTAACTCCGCCTCATCCTGTTGTAGTTGGGCGAGTTCATCATCCAACTCCGTGGCGCGGCTCTCTAAATGCTCCAGGCGTTGAGCTAGTCGTTGTTCTTTCACCGCAAGCTGCTGAAGCGAGGCGGCGTGGGCACGCTCTTGCTCGGCCTGCTGCTCACGGGTTTGCTCTAGTACTTCAATGGCTTCGCTAGCGGCTTCGCACTGCTCATCCAGCAGCGCTAATGCCTCTTCATCCTGGGCAAGACGGGCATCTAATTCGTCAAACCGACGGCGTGTCACCAGTAGCGCATCAACACCTTCACCATTAGCCTGCTGGTGCAGCCAGCCGCGCCCACGCCACACCCCTTCTCGGCTGACAACACTCTCTCCAGGCGCCAAGTTACCTAACAGCTTCTCAGCATCTTCATTGGTTTCTGCGAAGTGAATACTTGCCAACCATTCGCCTAACGCACCTGCCCCAGACACCAACGAATCTAAGCGCTGCTTAGATGAAGCTGGCTGCTCAGCTTGGTCGATTAAGCACCAATCAGTAGCGAGAGCATTAGGTAGTGCTTTTAACTGGTTTGCAGTCACTAAACGGGCGTTTAACCACGGCGCAAGCAGCCAGGAAATCACTCGCTCCCAGCCAGGTGCAACACGAATCGCTTCACCAAGACGTGGCGCATCGGCTAAGCCGTAGGCCGCTAATGCGTCGCTCAAATCAGGATCGTGATCAGCTAGGGCGGCATCAATTAACGCCCTCAATGAGGCGAGTTCGCCTTGATGTTGACTTAGTTCAGCACGCTGCTGATCACGCGCCTGGGTGGCCTGCTGATAAGCGGCCTTGGCATCGCTATAGCGCTGTTGCCAATGGTCACGTTCGGTTTGGAAGTCTTCAGCACGCTGTTCCGCCTCTTCCCGTAGAGCCTGGCATTCAGCGTGTTCATTGCGCAGTTCAGTAACATCGGCAAGTTCGCCACGCTGCTGACGGCGGCGCTGATTCTCCGCCTGCATGCGTGCAATACGCTGCTCTAAATCGCGTAATTGGTCTTGGCTACGATCCGCTTCCCGACTGGCATCACGCCAGTGATTCTCTGCATCAGCCCACTGCTGTTCGGCAGCTTCAAGAGCGGGGGTTGCATCTGCTAAGGTTTGCTCAAGTGTTTCTAGCTGCTCTTCAAGGGCTTCATGCTCTGGAAGCAAGTCCTCTAAACGAGCCTCTATCGCGCCAAGTCGCTCTTGATCGCTTTCGCTGACGCGCCGCTGTTCATCAAGGTCACGGCGCGCCGTTGCTATATCGTTCGCCAATTGAGCCTCACGGCTGCGGCGGTGCGCTTGATCCTGTTCCAGGCGGGCAATTCGAGTGGTGGTTTCAAAGAACTGTTGCTGGTGGCGTTCGAGCACGTCGGCAAGTTCATCATGCTGCTCACGCGCTTGTTCCAGTCGCGTTTCACACTGACGTACACCAAATACGTCTTTCTCAACCGCAATTTCCAGCTCGCGCACTCGGCTTTCTTGGTGAGATTGCTCAGCCCGCAATGCGCGTCCACGCACTAATGCCAGCTCACCTTTTAGCCGGTACTCCTGCTGTTTTAACTCTTGGTAGCGCTTAGCAGCTTCAGCCTGACGTTTAAGGCGTTCGAGCTGTTTATCCAATTCTTCACGGATATCATCCAGGCGTTCCAGGTTCTCCTGGGTGCGGCGCATACGGTTTTCAGTTTCACGACGGCGCTCTTTATATTTTGAAATACCCGCCGCCTCTTCCAGCGTGGCACGCAGGTCATCGGGGCGAGCTTCGATTAGCCGTGAAATCATCCCCTGGCCGATAATGGCGTAAGAGCGCGGGCCTAAACCAGTCCCCATAAACAGATCAGCAATATCTCGCCGACGGCACTTTTGACCATTAAAGAAGTAACTGGATTGACCGTCGCGGGTGACTAAGCGCTTTACCGCAATTTCTGAGTACTGCGCGTAAGCGCCCCCCATGCCACCATCGCGATTATCGAATTTGAGTTCGATAGAAGCTTGGCCGATCGGCTTACGACCGGTGGAGCCATTGAAGATAACATCGGCCATCGACTCACCGCGCAGGGTTTTAGCTGAGGACTCCCCCATTACCCAACGCACCGCATCGATGATATTAGATTTGCCACAACCGTTTGGCCCAACGATGGCCGTCATATTGCCATCGAAGGGCACCGTTACTGGATCAACAAAAGACTTGAACCCAACAAGACGGATAGAGGTTAAGCGCATTGCGACCCTTAGCTGCGGTTGTTTGCGTGGACGTTATTCAAAAACGCGGTCAATAACAACATTTGCCGCATCATCTTCACTAATAGGTCCAACGCTGACGCTCTCCAGCTCGCCAAACAGATCACCAGGCTGAGGGGTTGCCTGGCCAGATTGCGAAACGCGAACAACTAAGCGTGCTTCACGCACTTGGGAGATTTGCGCTTGGGGTGACATGGCTGCGTTGTCATCCAACACGACCGTCATGGGAAGCTCTGACACCTGAGTACGAATAACAGCCAGCGGCGGCAGTTCGCCTTTCATATCCCGGGCAGTAATAAACACGCTAGTATCGTCACTGACGTTATCCATCAGCGCTTCGTCTAATGAGACCGTCACACGCACGCCTTGGCTTTGGCCAGCCCCAACCGCTTCCGCTTCTGGCTCGACTCCTAAACGCTCTTGAGCAACGCGAATACCTTCGCGCAAAGAGGATGCCGTTTCGGGGTCTTCTATGTTTGCGACAGCACGACGCCAGCGGTCAATCGCTGTTTCATAGTCGCCATTATCAAACGCATGAATACCAAGCACGCCGAGCACTGTGGGCTGGCGTGGGTCTTGCGCTAGCGTCTCATCCACTAGCGACTGCACCTCGGGAGTCAGTTCGCGTTCCGCCATAAAGAAGCGCAGCTGGGCAAGCTGTGCCAACAGGGGAGGAATCCGCCCTTCAATAGCAATCAACCGCTCTAACGCATCAGCAGCCTTGTCGGACTGACCGGTTTCACGGTAAAGCGGAAACAGTGAACTCCATACATTGGGATTATTCGGCTGACGCTCGGCCTCTGCTTCCATGCGTTCTAGATACATAGCCAGTGAACCATCGGGGTCGTTTTGCACTTCTTGCTGAATAGCATAAAGCGTTAAATCGCCTTCCGCGCCGTTTTGCTGATACCAAAACGTACTCGCCCCCACTACAGCAACCATAACCAAGGGAACGGCAAACCTACCCGCCGTTGCCGCTTTCAACGGGCGTTTAGTTCGGCTAGCGGTGTCTTCCAATAAGCTGCGCTCTAACTCAAGACGGTCTTCTTTAAACTGTTTCTCATCCATATCACCACGTTCGTGAGCAGCTTCCAAGGAGGCCAAACGGCGCTTAAAAATCGCCACATTTTGCTCATTAGCGGTATCGTTAGCTTCGAAGTGATCTAGCTTGTCGCGTAGCGCATGGGCACCGCGCATCGGCGTTATTAATAACCAAAGCGCAGGAAGTAATAGTAAAGCAATTGCAATCCACAGCGGTGTCATGAAGACCTCTCGCGGTTAATCAGGGCATCCAGGCGGGCACGTTCTTCGGCGCTAAGCGCTTTCGCTGAGGCATTACGGCGAGCGCGAACCATCATCACGACGACCACGACACCGAGCAGCACCAAACCTAGCGGTAATCCCCACAGCAGGTAAGTGCGATTCTCTAAACGCGGGTTATAGAGAATGTATTCTCCAAACCGCTGCACCATGTGGTTAACAATTTCGATATCCGATTGACCATCCTGTAGCAATTGATAGACACGCTCACGCATATCCGCGGAAATTGGCGCATCAGAATCATTGATAGCCTGGTTCTCACATAAAGGGCAACGCATCGAAGCGGTGAGATCATGGTAGCGCTGCTCCATCACAGGGTCATCGAACTCACGTATCTCAATACCGCCGGCCAACGCGCCGCTAGCCAGCGTCAGCAGCGCGACGGTAAGCATTAAGCGTATTAGCGCCATTTTTCCACCTCCGGCAGAATGCGTTCACGAACGTCTTCCGGCGACACGTAACCTTTGTGGTGGTAGCGAATGACACCGTCAGCATCAACCAAGAAGGTTTCCGGCGCACCGTAGACCCCTAGGTCAAAGCCCAAGTTGCCATCAGGATCAAATACATTAACTTCGAAGGGATCCCCAAACTCGCTCAAGAACTCCAGCCCTTTTTGGCGAGTATCACGATAGTTAATACCGACCATCCGAATTCCGTGATCAGCCAGCTCCAGCAGTTGCGGCATTTCCTGCTTACAAGCGGGGCACCATTCACCCCATACATTCACCAAGGTGACGCTGCCAGTTAACAGGGTTTGATCAACTTGGCGATTTTCATCACGTAGTGTTGTGGCTTCAAAGGCAGGAAACTGCCTAGCCATTAGTGCCGAGTCGCGGTGCGAAGGGTCGCGCCCTAGCCCTTGATAGAGAAACAAGGCGATCCCCAGAAAGCCAATCGGCAGCAGTAAAAGCAACAGGCGACGTGTCATACCATAGCTTCCTTCGAGGTTGCAGACTCAGACGTTGCAGGAGCCGTGCTAGCAGACGCTTTGCGCGATATGACACGACGATACCGTTTATCCACTATCGCCAGAATGCCACCGAAAGCCATCAACAACCCACCGAGCCATAACCAGCGTACAAACGGTTTGTATTGAACGCGCATCGCGTAACTACCATCGCCAAGGTCTTCGCCCATAGCGACATAGAGGTCACGGAAAAGTCCGGGACGAAGCGCCACTTGGGTCATTGGCATTCGGGTAGCGAGATAGAGGCGCTTTTCCGGGCGCATCACAAAACTGCTTCCGGAGTCGCCGCGCTGCACTTGAATAATAGAGGTATCTGCTAGGAAGTTCGGGCCCCGACGATTGGTCAACTCCGTCATCGTAAACTGATAGCCTGCCACTTCAACCGTCGTGCCCGGCGACATCCGCACGTTGCGTTCGATGTTGTAATTGGAAACAACTGCCACGCCAACGATGGTGACTGCGATGCCCACATGACCAAGCACCATGCCCCAATACGCTAACGACAGCTTACGCAGCCCCGCCAAAAAGGAGCTGGCATGGCGAACTTTATCGAACAAGTCACGCACGATAGGCAGCACGATCCAGAGCGCCGAAACAATGCCCAAGGAGACCCAAAGATTCCACTCGCCGCCATATAGCAACGGCATAGCACCGCCCAGGATCAGCGCAGCAGCGCCGGACAGCCAAAGCTTACGCCACAGCTCACTGGCACTCATACTTTTCCAGCGGGCGATCGGCCCTAGCCCCATAAACATGCACATCACTACCGTTAGCGGTACAAAAAGTGCATTAAAGTACGGAGGCCCTACACTAATTTTACCTAGCCCAAGGGAGTCCAAAATCAGCGGGTAGACCGTCCCTAACAGTACGGTGACCGTCATAATGACCAGTAGAATATTATTGACCAACAGCAACGAGTCTCGAGATAGCCAATTAAAGCCGACCTTATGGCTAACACGGGGCGCGCGTACAGCGAATACCAGCAACGATAGCGTCACGGTAATTGCCAACAGCATTAAGATAAAGAAGCCGCGGGAGGGATCGTTAGCAAACGCATGCACAGAGGTCAGCACACCAGAGCGGACCAAAAACGTGCCCATTAGTGACAGTGAGAAGGTTGAAATAGCTAGCAGCACTGTCCAGCTTTTAAACGAGCCGCGCTTTTCCGTGACCGCCAACGAGTGTACTAGCGCCGTTCCGGTTAGCCAGGGCAGCAGTGAGGCGTTTTCAACCGGATCCCAGAACCACCAGCCACCCCAACCAAGCTCGTAATAAGCCCACCAACTACCTAGCGCGATGCCTACGGTAAGGAATGCCCAGGCCACATTAGTCCAAGGGCGTGCCCAACGGGTCCAGGCAGCGTCTAAACGCCCACCTAGCAGCGCGGCAATGGCAAATGCAAATACCACCGAGAAACCTACATACCCCATGTAGAGCATAGGGGGATGCACAACCAGCCCAAAATCTTGCAGCAGCGGGTTAAGATCAGCCCCGTCTTGGGGCATATTCGGCAGCAGTCGCTCAAATGGATTGGAGGTCATCAAGATAAATAACAGGAAGCCAACGCAGACCATTCCCATCACGCCTTGCACCCGCGCTACCATATCGCGAGGTAGGTCGCCGGAGAATACCGAAGCGGCATACCCCCAGCCAGCCAGCATTAAACTCCACAATAAGACCGAGCCTTCATGGTTTCCCCACACGGCACTAAACTTGTAGTACCAAGGCAGTAGCGAGTTGGAATTATTGGCAACGTTCGCCACGCTGAAGTCATCCAGCATATAACTGGCTGTTAGGCATAAATAGGCAATGGCAATAAAGAGAAACTGCCCCGTGGCCATAGGTCGACCATAGGCCATCCACAACGGACGACGAGTGGCCACGCCTGCCAATGGCATCACGGCTTGAATCACAGCCATCAACAGGGCAATGACCAGAGCAAAGTGGCCAATTTCAGGAATCATCTTGATGAACATGCGCGCTCCGAATTAGCAGTAGGTATCACCGTCTGCTTGACACGATAAGACATTAGTAATCGCTTGCTTGGGGGGTGCCTTCCTGTTCCAAACGTTTACCCACCTCTGCCGCTTTTGCCTGATAATCTGCCGGGGAGTAGCCTGCATCTTCTAATGCTTGCGCCACTTCAGGCGGCATATAGTTTTCATCGTGGCGAGCTAAGACTTTATCAGCATATAAGCGCCCATCGGCCTGAAGCTCTCCTACCACGACCACCCCCTGCCCCTCACGGAACAGATCCGGCAAAATTCCGCTGTAGTAGACTTCCAAGTCCTCGACGTAATCCGTCACGGTAAACTCAACATCAAGACTGGCAGGGTCACGCGATACCGACCCCTCTTTAACCATTCCGCCCGCGCGAATCTGGCGCTCTATGGGTGCATCGCCCTGAGCAATTTGTACCGGGCTAAAAAATAAATTGATATTGGAGCGCAGCGCATACAGTGTCAGCCCCACCGCTATCGCGGTTAATGAAACCAACCCTAAAATGACGAACAGCTTCTGTTTACGTTTAGGCGTCATTACGAACGTCCCTTTGAGCAGAGTTAACTGGTGTTTGCGCAGCCTGAGGCTGGGCGTTTTGGCGGCGCAAACGGCGCTTTACACCTTTCAGCAGTTGACTGCGCTCGAGGCGCGCATGCCAAACGATCACCAGCATCAACAACGCAGTAATGCCCCAAGCGGCCCATACATAAAGCCCGTGGCCACCCATGGCAAAAAATTCATTAAGTGAGGAAAAAGCCATTATTTCACCTCCTCTACTAGCTCTTGGACCCAGCGCTTATTGGTTTCACGGCGCAGTATTTCACTGCGCGTGCGCATCAGGGTTAACGCTATAAAAAAGCAGTAGAAGCCGAGTACCATAATGAGCAGCGGTGCCCACATTTCCATAGGCATTGCCGAACGTCCGGTAATCGTAAACGAGGCAGGCTGGTGCAGGGTGTACCACCACTCCACCGAATATTTGATGATCGGAATATTAATCACGCCCACCATTGCTAGCACTGAGGCTGCACGTGAGCCACTATCGCGACTACTGAAAGCACTGCGCAGTGCAATGACCCCTAAATACAAAAATAGCAAAATCAGCATGGACGTTAAGCGCGCGTCCCACATCCACCAGGTTCCCCAGGTGGGCACCCCCCATACTGCGCCTGAAAAAAGCGCTACAAAGGTCATCGCAGCACCTAATGGTGCCATCACGGTGGCTGCCATATCGGCTACTTTAATTTTCCAGACCATATATACCAAGCCTGAAACAGCCATCGAGACAAAAATGGATTGCGCCAAGAAAGCGGCAGGCACGTGGACATAGATAATCCGAAAGCTATTGCCCTGCTGGTAATCCGCCGGAGCAAAGGCTAGTCCCCAAACGCTGCCCAGCAGCAACAGTAGCACCGCCGCTGTCCAGAACCAGGGCTGAAGCTTGGCGCTAATCGCATAGAACCACTTGGGTGATCTCAGTTTATTTATAAAGGCCCACATGGTGTTTTTGTCCTTTAACCGTTGATGCTGATGCGTAGCGAGGCGGCAATAGCCCAAGGTGCTAGCATTAACGAAATCGCTAAAAGTGCGCCCAAAATAGCCAGATGCGCCGCGATACCATCGCCTAAAATAGCGGCCTGCACGGCGCCAGCACCAAAAATAAGCACTGGAATATAGAGCGGCAGCACCAGCAGTGACAGTAATACACCGCCCCGCGCCAACCCAACGGTCAGCGCGGCGCCAATGGCACCAATCAAGCTGAGGCTTGCGGTTCCCAATGCCAGCGACAGCGCTAAAACCATGTAGCTACCGGCAGGAAGAGCCAACATGATACCTAAAATTGGTGCCATGAGTGCTAAAGGCAGACCTGTCAGCAGCCAGTGAACGGCAACTTTTGCAAGGCTGAGCGCCGCCAACGGCTGAGGGGCTAACAGCAGCTGCTCCAAACTGCCGTCGTCGTAGTCACTCCGGAACAGGCTATCCAGGGAAAGCAGCGCCGCCAGTAATGCCGCCACCCACAGCAACCCTGGCGCTATTTCTGCTAGTAACTGGGGATCAGGTGAAATGCCAATCGGGAAGAGCGTTATCACCAAGGCAAAGAACACCAATGGATTAAGCACTTCACCACGACGACGTAGCAAAAGCGTTAGATCTCGCTTAAATGTGGCGCTAATGGCAACCATGAGCCCACCGGAAGGCGCATGCATCGACATTTCTGGGATGCCTGTCGTGGCGTGTGAGCTTGGCAACGCTGTCTCCTTCTACCCCAGTTGAACGCGCCTAAGCACGGATGATGCGGTTAATTCATGATGTGTTGTCACTAATACACAGCCTCCCGCATTGGCATGTGCAACGAGCTGCGCTTCTAATGCTGCCACTCCGTGGCGATCAATGGCTGTAAAAGGTTCATCCAGGACCCACAATGCCCGTTTAGTAAGCGTCAGTCTTGCAAGGGCAATTCGCCGCTGCTGCCCTGCGGAAAGCTGGCCTGCGGGCACATCTTCAAAGCCACAAAGCCCAACCTGTGCCAGCGCTTCTTCACGCTGGTAATCGTCGCCTTTCTCGCCACTTAGCGCTTGGTACCACGCCAAGTTTTCCAACGGAGAAAGACCCGCTTTTATACCAGGGGCATGCCCTAAATAGAGTAGATTGGCGAGAAAATGTTCACGCACCTCGCGCATTGAGTCGCCATTCCAATAAATGTCGCCATGGTAGTCGCTCAACTGGCCTGAGAGAATTTTCAACAGTGTCGTTTTTCCGCTCCCGTTAGGGCCTTCAATGCGCACTATTTCGCCACGTTGAATATCAAGATCTAACCCCTCAAACAGCCAACGGTCATCGCGTTCACAGGCTAGCTGTCGGGCTTGTAGGCAGAGGCTCAAGAATATCTCCAGGCACGTAGATTTTGCGTCGAACTCTACACGGAAAGCCCCTTTCTCGCCAGTCGCTCTCTGCGGTCTGGGGTCGCATCACATTTCAACCAATCTTCGCTTAAGAACAATAGACTCTGCAGAGCACTAGCACTGTATGCAAAAACAGGTCTATACTACAAATACTGTATGAAAAAACACTACCGATTATAAACACAGCAATCTGCTCAATTACACGCCTAGGGAGCGGGCGCTGCATTGGAGAAAACGCATGACGATGACAATGCCAACACCCCTGAACATCACTCAACATACGCTACCTCAAACAGCGCCGAAGACAGCACGCCCTGCTTATTCAGCCCCCCGTGTCACACGACGCAATACATATGCGCTGCGCGTGCGCGGCAACAGAATGCGTGAATGCAACCTATTCGATGGCGATGTCATTATTATTCGCCGCTATCAGCAAGGCAGCCATCAAGAAACCGCTATTGCGACGATCAACCAGCGAGAAATTGCCCTAAAACAACTTTCAATTAGTCGGCTTGGCGTTCACTTATGGCCCGAAGATGCAGCTATGCCTGCCGTCTTCCTGCATAATTGTGATATTCAAGTGCTGGGCATGGTGATGGGCGTCGGGCATGGCGCTAGCAACACTCAGCACCACTAATTGACCACCCGCTTTAGGGAGCATCGATTGCGTTACCGAGTTCCAGACCTAGCACCCGCCACATGGCATACCGCTGAAATTGAGGTTGAAAAAAGTCGCTTCCTCACTTGGATATGCCATGCCCCTAACACTGACGACTATCATACGATGTTGCAGGCGGCAAAAGCCGCTCATCCCAATGCAAGCCATCACTGCACCGCCTTTATTGCTGGTCCACCAGGAGAGCAAACGCACATAGGGTTCTCTGATGATGGCGAACCTGGCGGCACAGCAGGTAGGCCCATGTATCAAGCTTTGCTCGGTAGCCAGATGGGCGAAATAGGTTGCGTGGTGATTCGTTACTTTGGCGGCACCAAGTTGGGCACTGGTGGGCTTGCCCGGGCTTACGCACAGGCGGTTAATGCCGGGATTGAAAGATTACCTACACGCGAAGTTGTCGAACGAGATAGCTACCAGCTACGTGTCAACTTTGCCCATGAAGCAGTCGCGCGCGCCTGGTGTGATGAGCAGAAAATTCCCATCCAACAGGCAGAGTACGATGGCAGCGGCGTATGCCTCACGATTGGCTGGCCAAAAGATGAGCCGCTAAATTTTACTACGCTTGAAAATCGTCTCAAGACAGCACTCGATATGCAAAAAGTGCCGCCACAATAAGATCATTACTATCTCTAACAAAAAACGCGACTTACGCGAGCAATTGCTCGGTAAGCCGCGGTTAAGATACCTGCCATTACCTAAACTTACTATGCAGTGGCACTGCTAGCGGGTTTAGCCTAAATATTTAATCATCACACCCGCCGCAACGGCAGAACCGATAACACCGGCCACATTAGGACCCATGGCGTGCATCAGCAGGAAGTTATGCGGGTTTGATTCCAAGCCAACCTTATTAGCCACTCGCGCAGCCATCGGCACTGCCGAAACACCTGCGGCACCAATCAGCGGATTAATCGGCATTTTGCTGACCAAGTTCATCAACTTCGCCATCAACACGCCGGCGGCCGTGCCAATACCAAACGCCACAATACCCAAGCCCAGGATACCCAGCGTTTCGAATGCCAGAAAGCTGTCTGCCATCAGCTTGGAACCTACCGATAGCCCTAAGATAATCGTCACGATATTGATCAGAGCATTTTGCGCAGTATCCGATAAGCGCTCAACGACACCACACTCACGCATCAAATTACCAAAGCAGAACATTCCTAACAACGGCGCTGCATCAGGTAGGAAAAGCGCAACGGCAATCAGCAACATCAGCGGGAAAACGATCTTTTCCAGCTTAGATACCGGACGCAGCTGCGTCATCTTAATTTGACGCTCTTTCTGAGTGGTCAGCAAGCGCATAATCGGCGGCTGAATCAGCGGCACCAGCGCCATGTAGGCGTAGGCAGCCACCGCGATAGCGCCCAGCAGCTCAGGAGCCAATACGCTTGATACATAAATAGACGTTGGGCCATCAGCACCGCCAATAATACCAATAGCGGCGGCTTGATTTAGGGAAAAGTCCATCACCCCCAGCGAGGTAAGCACAACTGCACCGAACAGCGTGGCAAAAATGCCAAACTGAGCAGCCGCGCCTAAAAAGAGCGTCCGCGGATTAGCCAGTAACGGGCCAAAGTCGGTCATGGCTCCTACGCCCATAAAGATAATCAGTGGTGCAATACCAGAGGCAATCGCTACTTTATAAAAGTTATAGAGCATCCCATCGCTATAGCCCACGCCAACCGCAATATCCTTTGCCGCACGCAATTGATCGGGAGCTGCTGCGTCGTGGGCAATCGCTTTAAGTAACTCTCGCCAAGCTTCCACACCACTTGATGGGTCAAGGGTAGCACCCAGCGCGGAAGCGATCTGTTGCAGCACAGCAGGTTTTGCTACCTCGATCGCTTGGTCGAGCGCTGAGATTGCCAAGCCTGCTTCCGGGATATTCGCCAGAATACCGCCAAACCCAATTGGCACCAGCAGCAACGGCTCAAACTTCTTGTGAATGGCAAGATAGAGCAGCCCAAGCCCTACCAAAATCATGGCCGCCTGACCAAGCTCAAGGTTATAAAGCCCCGAGCCCTCCCATAAGGTAATTAGTTTTTCCATTGCCAAATGCCCTTAAAGCTCGATCAGCGAATCGCCGACGGCGACGCTGTCACCCTCGCTGACATTAACTTTCGAAACGGTACCGGAACTACTGGCGCGCACTTCGGTTTCCATTTTCATGGCTTCCAAAATAATCACTACATCGCCATCCGCTACTTGGTCACCCGGGCGCACATTGACCTTGAAGATATTGCCAGCCAGCGGTGCATCAATGCTTTCTCCACTAGGCGCAGACACTTCCTCTTTAGGTGCATTAGCACTCACTGCCGTCTGCTCTTGCACCGCGCCTATCTCGCCACCTTCAGAGACTTCCACTACAAATGCTTTGCCATTGAGCTTAACGGTATAGGTTTCCGGACCACTAGAAGCCACTGGGGCTTTGCTTTCGGCTTTTGCCGGCACGTTAGCGCTTTTCGCCTCCGCTGCTTGGGGAGCAGGCTCGAAGGCATCCGGGTTGTCACGGTTTTTAAGGAATTTCAGACCAATTTGCGGGAATAGTGCATAGGTCAGCACGTCGTCTATTGCCTGCTCGCCGCTGGCAATACGAATGCCATCAGCACTCGCTTTTTCGTTAAGCTCAGTCGTAAGTCGGTCCATTTCTGGCGACAGGTTATCTGCCGGACGACAGGTGATCGGCTCGCCACCTTCGAGCACACGTTTTTGTAGCTCTGCATTAAACGGCGCGGGCGCGGAGCCGTACTCACCTTTGAGCAGCGCCTGAACTTCTTTGGAGATGGACTTGTAACGCTCGCCCATCATCACGTTCATCACAGCTTGAGTACCCACAATCTGGGAGGTCGGCGTCACCAGAGGGATAAAGCCAAGGTCTTCGCGTACGCGGGGAATTTCACTCAGCACATCGTCAAGTTTATCGCCAGCGCCCTGCTCTTTAAGCTGGCCTTCCATGTTAGTGAGCATGCCACCAGGCACCTGAGCAATCAAAATGCGTGAGTCGATACCGCGTAACGAGCCTTCAAACGCCGCATACTTTTTACGCACTTCACGGAAATAGCTGGCAATGTCTTCCAACAACTCCAGGTCAAGACCGGTATCACGATCGGTATCTTTTAGCATGGCCACGACGGATTCAGTCGGACTATGACCATAAGTCATGGACATGGAAGAGATTGCAGTATCGACATTGTCGACGCCTGCTTCGACGGCTTTCAAAATTGTCGAGGTCGACAACCCGGTAGTCGCATGACAATGCAAGTGAACGGGAATAGACAGTTCTTTTTTCAACCGCGTGACAAGATCATAGGCAATATAAGGCGTCAGAAGCCCCGCCATATCCTTGATAGCCAGTGAGTCAGCGCCCATTGCGGCAATGGTTTTAGCGAGCTCTACCCAGCTATCCAGGGTATGTACCGGGCTAACCGTATAAGAGATGGTGCCTTGCGCATGTCCACCGACTTGGCGAACCGCCTTGATAGCACGCTCAAGATTGCGCGGGTCATTCATCGCGTCAAACACGCGGAACACATCCACTCCGCTGGTCTTGGCGCGCTCGACAAACTTATCAACCACGTCATCGGCGTAGTGGCGATAACCTAATAAGTTTTGGCCACGTAACAACATCGCTTGAGGTGTATTCGGCATCGCTTCTTTCAGTGCTCGAATACGCTCCCACGGGTCTTCACCCAAATAACGAATGCATGAATCAAACGTTGCTCCGCCCCAGGTCTCTAATGACCAATAGCCGACATTGTCGAGTTTTTCGGCAATCGGTAGCATGTCATCAAGACGCAAACGGGTGGCAAACAGCGATTGATGGGCATCGCGAAGAACAACATCAGTGATCCCCAGAGGACGTTTTGTTTCATTCATGGTCGTGGCTCACAATTTTTACGTTATGGATTTGTAGTAAATTTAACAAAATAAATAGTAATCGAGCGGTAGGATAACTACAAAAATAGGACCTTACTTACGCCGCGAAGAACGATAACGGTGCACTGCAGCACTAATCACTGCCTTGACTTCATCATCCTGGCCTTTCGGTGCAGATGGTTTTGCATTATTTCGACCGCTCGGTGCTGCTACAGGGGCAGGCTGGAAACGGCCAATCAATTTCGACATTAGCGTAACGCTAATTACCAAAACCGTAAGAAAAACAAAAACAAAACCCATACCCAACCCCATAAGGGCAAGCCCCTCTTGGAGCAACTCTGACTCTTGCATACCGCATTCCCCCTCTTTCAAATGCTTCTCGGCACACCAATAGCCTCTAAAGGCGCTTGGCGCAGTGAGGCTAATACACTAACCTGCCACATCCAGGATAGATTGCAATCGCGCCATAGTGGAAGTCATGGTTGTTAATTTACTACATAAAGGCAGGATAGGCCTAGCGCCTATGGAAGGTGTCATCGACGCCTTAACGCGTGATTTACTGACTCAGCAGGCAGGTTTTGACTGGGCAGTGACTGAATTTGTCAGGGTGGTCGACACACGACTCCCCCCTCGCGTGTTCTATAAACATTGCCCCGAACTGTCAGCAGGCAGCGTCGCCACCCCTAGCGGCGTTCCCGTGCATTTACAGCTTTTGGGATCAGACCCCGTGGCGCTAGCCAGCAATGCGCAGCAGGCACTCTCGCTGGGCGCTATCAGCGTTGACCTTAACTTTGGCTGTCCGGCAAAACTAGTCAACCGCCACGACGGTGGCGCATCGCTACTTCGCCAGCCTGAGCGCGTCTATCGCGCCGTAAAAGCGGTCGCCGAAGCCTTGAACGGCGAAATCCCAGTAACAGCCAAAATTCGCCTTGGCTTTTCTGATCGTCGCCTAGCAGTCGCTTGTGCCCAGGCCACAGAAGCTGGCGGCGCTGCACAACTGGTTGTCCATGGCCGCACACGAGATGAAGGCTATCGCCCACCGGCGCACTGGGAGTGGATTGGTAAAGTTCGCCATCAAGTATCGATCCCTGTCGTTGCAAACGGCGATATTTGGACATTAGAGGACTACTGGAAGGCTCGCACACTATCTGGCTGCGAGGATGTCATGCTTGGCCGTAGCGCCCTTTCAGACCCATGGCTTGCAGCTCGCATACGTCACTGGCAGCGCACCGGAGAGCGCCTCCCTGACACCACCTGGACAATGCGTGCCAATGTACTGAAGCGGTACGCCGACTTACAGCGGCGACAACTACCAGACCGAGTAGTGGTATCACTCGTCAAGCAGTGGCTAGCACAAATGCGTCAAGGTAATAGCGAAGCTAATCAACACTTTCATCGCCTGAAGCGCCTTACGGACCTCGACACACTGCTCAACAACCTGGCTCCTAGCGCAGCAGTTTGCTGCGAGCCCGCATAAGTCGCTTTCGAGATTAGATTAAAAAAGCGCCCTTTGCTTGCACATAAGGGCGCTTTAAATGATCGTAAGACCAAATATGGTCAGACTAGCAATAAAAAACCCGCTTTCAATAGAAAGCGGGTTTTTCGAATTTGGCGCGCCCGGGAGGATTCGAACCTCCGACCCCCTGATTCGTAGTCAGGTACTCTATCCAGCTGAGCTACGGGCGCTTAACAGTTTTTAACATCGCTTTCGCGAACAAAAACATAGTAACATCAATAGCTTACTTACTTCAAGTTGGCGCGCCCGGGAGGATTCGAACCTCCGACCCCCTGATTCGTAGTCAGGTACTCTATCCAGCTGAGCTACGGGCGCTTATCCAAATTGATGTTGCTTTATGCAGTTGGCGGAGAGAGAGGGATTCGAACCCTCGATAGGGCTATAAACCCTATACTCCCTTAGCAGGGGAGCGCCTTCAGCCACTCGGCCACCTCTCCTCAACGGCACGGCGCGAATATTACCGATTCTGATGGCAGCTGTCCAGCCCTATGCCGATTTTTTTTCGCACCGCCCCGTAGTTACCGCTTAAACGCCCTGTAGTAGACGCAACACGGACTTCCATTTACTCAGATTCGCTTTCGCTGTTGCGTTCACGCTGAATGCGCTGGTAAATCTCTTCACGGTGAACCGCGACGTCTTTTGGCGCGTTGACACCAATACGTACTTGATTCCCCTTCACACCTAACACTGTAACGGTGATCTCATCACCTATCATCAGTGTTTCGCCGACACGGCGGGTTAGGATGAGCATGGCTGATCTCCTTCTCAGACGTTTTATACAACGGGATGTGTCCGCTCGAAGCGGCACCACACTATTATGCGGCATGGTGCCGCCGCCACCAATGGCTCAAGCTCCTATGACACCTTAACCTCCCGTTGAAAGAAAGCTCACCACCACACGGCAGCAAGTACCCTTCAGCGTAGAAGGTTTAGTGCGCAATTGTTATTCGGATTCGATATCAGCTTTATCTAAACCGAATGCTTTGTGTAGGGCATTAACCGCAAGTTCCATATGCTTTTCATCAATAACGACGGAGATTTTAATTTCCGACGTGGAAACCATACGGATATTGACGTTCTCGTCGGCCAAAACACGGAACATTTTAGAGGCAACACCGGCGTGAGAGCGCATACCAACACCCACCAGCGATACTTTGGCAATATTGTCATCGCCACGCAGCTCGCCACCCCCCAAATTAGGAATTACCGTCTCTTCAAGCAACCTTTTGGTCGCTTTGTAATCGCCTTTGGCAACGGTAAAGGTGAAATCAGTGTAATCCCCAGCAGGTGCCACGTTTTGCACAATCATATCGACTTCGATATTGGCATCGGCAATAGGACCAAGAATACGCGACGCGACACCTGGCACATCAGGCGTATTCAAAAGGGTTAATTTGGCTTCATTTTTAGTAAAAGCGATACCGGAGATTAGCGGTTCTTCCATAGCGTCCTCGTCTTGGTCTGCGTCTGCAACAATTAGGGTGCCGGGGCCATCTTCAAAGCTCGACAGCACGCGAAGTGGTACGTTGTACTTACCGGCAAATTCGACGGCGCGAATCTGTAGCACTTTGGAGCCCAGGCTTGCGAGTTCAAGCATCTCCTCCACGGTAATAGTCTCAAGGCGCTGGGCCTTGGAACACACGCGAGGATCAGTGGTGTAAACACCATCAACATCGGTGTATATCTGACACTCATCAGCGCCCAGTGCTGCTGCAAGCGCAACGCCCGTTGTATCAGAACCACCACGCCCAAGCGTCGTAATATTGCCGTCTTCATCGACGCCCTGGAAACCAGCCACAACGACCACTTTGCCTGTATCAAGATCAGCTTTTAGATCATCGGTTTCAATACGCCGAATACGCGCCTTGGTGTGGGCGCTATCGGTGTGAATGCCGACTTGGGCACCCGTATGAGAAGTAGCTGAAACACCTATCTGCTGAAGCGCCATTGCCAGCAGTGAAATGGTCACCTGCTCGCCCGTCGAGAGCAGCATATCCATTTCACGCGGCGCAGGGTCATCATTGATTGCATTTGCCATGTCCGTCAGGCGGTTGGTCTCTCCGCTCATCGCGGACACCACCACTACCACTTGGTGGCCTTGTTCGCGAAAGCCTTTAACCTTTTCCGCCACGGCCTTGATACGGTCGACAGAGCCCACAGAGGTACCGCCGAACTTCTGTACGTATAATGCCATATGCCGTTTTTTCCTATAGGTTCGGGAATGGAGAGTGAGTGTTATTATTGCTATTTAACAAAAAGCCGGTAGCAAATAGTGCCACCGGCTTTTGTAATTAGCTAAGCGTATTTTCCAGCCAAGCCGGCACGCTGCTTAATGCCGCTGGCAAAGCATCGGGTAAACTTCCACCCGCTTGAGCCATATCCGGGCGACCACCACCTTTGCCGCCCACTTGCGAAGCGACATGATTGACTAATTCACCCGCTTTTACGCGGCCAGTTAAGTCTTGGGTAACCCCAGCAATCAGGCTCACCTTACCTGCCGCCGTATCCGCAACTCCCAGCAGGATAACGCCTGAGCCAAGCTTGTTTTTCAATTGATCCAGCACGCCACGCAACTCTTTACCGGACACCCCCTCAAGCTGAGTGGCCAGTAACTTAACGCCGTTGATTTCTTGCACTTGGCTAAGCATGTCGCTGCCCGCAGCGCTTGCCAGCTTCGCTTTAAGCTGCTCAAGCTCTTTTTCTAGCGCGCGGTTACGCTCAACCAGCGAATCAACTCGAGCTTCCACTTGCTCGGGTTTGGTTTTTAGTCGTTCGCCAAGTCGCTGAACACGAGCTTCCTGCTCACGGAAGTAAGCCAGCGCGTTTTCACCGGTAATCGCTTCAATACGACGCACGCCAGAAGCGATACCCACTTCGCTCACCACATGGCAACAACCAATGTCGCCACTGCGGTTCACGTGAGTACCACCACACAGTTCGATAGAGAAGTCGTCAGCACCAATGGTCAGCACCCGTACGCTATCGGCATACTTGGCTTCAAATAGCGCGGCCGCCCCTTTTGCCTTTGCCTCTGCGAGACTCATCTGCTCAGTTTTGGTCGGCGCATTCGCTAAGATCTGCTCATTTACCAGCCGTTCTACTTCCGCTAATTGCTCTGCGGTCATCGGCTCGAAGTGGCTAAAGTCAAAGCGCAGGCGCTCTGCATTAACCAGCGAGCCTTTCTGCTGAACGTGGTCACCCAGCACCATACGCAGTGCTTTATGCAGCAAGTGAGTCGCCGAGTGATTACGGATGGTGGCACCACGCAAACTGGCATCCACCTCGCCTCGCACGTTAGCGCCGACGCTCAGCGTGCCATTGACCATAATCCCTTGGTGAAGGTGGTGGCCACTCTGCTTCTGCGTGTCGGTCACCTGGAAACGACCGCCATCAACGTATAAGTAGCCGGTATCCCCCACCTGACCGCCCGACTCACCATAGAATGGTGTACGGTCTAGTACAACGGTACCTTTTTGACCAGCTTCCAGGGCCGCTAACGCATTACCTTCGCTATCCACGATAGCAGTAACCGTCGCTTGGTCGGCCAGGTGGTCGTAACCGGTAAACTGGGTTTCACCCTCTAGATCAATAGCAGCGCTGTAGTCTGCGCCAAACTGGCTGGCCGCACGCGCACGTTCACGCTGCGCTTCTAACTCGCGCTGGAAGCCGGCTTCATCCAATGTGACTTCGCGTTCACGGCATACATCCGCCGTCAGGTCGAAGGGGAAACCGTAGGTGTCATAAAGCTTAAAGACGGTTTCGCCGGGCAGTACGTCGCCTTGTAGTTCTTCAAGCGCCGCATTCAATAGCCCCATACCATGATCCAGCGTGCGCGCAAACTGCTCCTCTTCTTTTAGCAGCACGCGGGCAATTTGTTCACTCGCTTCACGCAATTCAGGATAGGCGTCGCCCATCTCAGTATCTAGTGCGGTTACCAGCTTGTGGAAAAACGGCTCGGAAGCCCCCAGTTTATGCCCGTGGCGAATCGCACGGCGAATAATCCGACGTAGCACATAGCCGCGCCCTTCGTTGGAAGGCAGAACGCCGTCTGCAATCAAGAAGGCACAGGAGCGAATATGGTCGGCAATCACGCGTAATGAAGGCGTAGTCGTGTCACCATGACCTGTCGCTTCAGCAGCCGCTTTCAGCAGGTTTTGGAACAGGTCGATCTCGTAGTTGGAGTGAACGCCCTGCATAACGGCAGCCACCCGCTCCAAGCCCATTCCCGTATCGATGGAAGGCTTAGGCAGCGGATTCAATGTTCCTGCGGCATCGCGATCGAACTGCATGAACACCAAGTTCCAGATTTCGATGTAGCGATCGCCATCCTCTTCAGGGCTGCCAGGCGGGCCGCCCCATACTTCAGGACCATGATCAAAAAAGATTTCAGAGCTGGGGCCACAAGGACCGGTGTCCCCCATTTGCCAGAAATTATCTTCATCAAGCTTTGAGAAACGTTCAGGGTCAATGCCGATCTCATCTTTCCAGATACGCTCAGCTTCGTCGTCACTGATATGCACCGTGACCCAGAGCTTCTCTTTGGGCAGGCCCAGGGTTTCCGTCAGAAACGTCCAGGCAAAGCGAATGGCATCACGCTTAAAGTAGTCACCAAAACTGAAGTTACCCAGCATTTCAAAAAACGTGTGGTGACGCGCCGTGTAGCCAACGTTATCTAGATCGTTATGCTTACCGCCAGCACGCACGCAGCGCTGGGCTGACGTGGCGCGCACATAGGGTCGCGGGTCACGGCCAAGAAAAACATCTTTGAAAGGCACCATGCCTGCATTGGTGAAGAGCAGCGTCGGGTCATTGCCCGGCACTAGAGAGCTGGTGGGCACAATAGTATGCCCCTGCTTTTCAAAAAAAGATAAAAAGGCCTGTCTGATCTCTGCGCTTTTCATAGGGTATCCGTGACAAGAAAGCATGATGCCCCAGGGCGCTATCGCCGCCACCCGCTGGGGTCGCAAAAGGAGCATTATAACGCAGTTGTCAAACGACTAAAGCCGCAGTTAGCGACAGAACTAAAACAGAGGGTGAAAAAACACCCGGAGAAGGCTCGTATAAGGGGAGTTACAAGCAAGACAATGCGTAGCGGATTTGCTCAAAATTAAAGCCGCGCGTGGCGAGAAAGCGCTCGCGTTTAGCACGCTCTTTGGGAGTATCACCTGGCGAGGAAAAGCGCCGAGACAAGGTATCGCGAGCTAGCTCAAACCAATCTACGGCTTCGCGCTCTTCTAGTGCGGCAAAAGCCGTCGTTGACGTTTCTTGATCTACGCCCCGCTGGCGCAGCTCCCCTTTAATGCGAATAACCCCTTGTCCACGAAGAATCCGTGAACGGATAAAGCTTTCGGCAAAACGTTCATCGGACTGTAAATTTTGCTCTTCTAAGCGATCCAGACAGGCATCAATTTCATCGGGCTGAAATGATTTTTGCTGCAACTTGCGCGCTAGCTCAGCGCGAGAGTACTCACGCCGAGACAGCATTTGAATCGCCACTTCACGCGGCGTTAACTCACTACTGGGGGGGAACATACTGTTCTCTCAACGGTTAGAAAAGTGCGTCTATTCGCTCACTGATCAATGGCCAATTGGCGTCTTTTTCGGACACGACGGTGGGCGACAAAGGCCACTCGATCGCGAGGCGCTCATCATTATAGCGCAAACCGCTTTCAGCCTCGGGATGATAGGCCGCCGACACCAGATAACTGACTTCAACAGCGTCGCTCAGCGTCTGAAAGGAGTGCGCAAAGCCTGGCGGCACATAAAGCTGGTACCGATTGGTCTCGGTCAGCTCGAACCGTTGATGGTGCAGGTAGGTTTCCGAGTCTTCACGGGCGGATGCAGACTCTGAGTGCAACACACTCACTGGATGGTTGATGGGCTTTCATGGTACTTGGTCATCAGCTCGCTCATCACTTCTATCGGACATTTAAACCCAAAGCGTTTTCGAGGTCGCATAT
>Ga0208301_1000038_pt1 | contig 69472 bp, 63 predicted proteins | sample 25BtaG_FD_184100 | JGI IMG/M metagenome (GOLD analysis project Ga0208301, IMG submission 184100) | Marine viral communities from Cariaco Basin, Caribbean Sea - 25B_WHOI_OMZ_CsCl (SPAdes) (version 2) | ecosystem: Environmental > Aquatic > Marine > Oceanic | place: Caribbean Sea: Cariaco Basin...
TCAAATTTGCCCTGCTCGCTCCAGCGCCGAAAGGTGCGGTACACGTTTTGCCAAGGTGGAAAGTCTTGAGGCAACATCCGCCACGAACAACCACTACGGACCACATAACAGCAAGCATCGACCAGTAAGCGTCGGGGGTAACTAGGCGGCTTGCCACGATGACCATCGGTATCAAAGATATCGGCAATCAATGCCCATTCTGCATCGGTCAAGCAGCTTGGGTAGCGCTGTTCTGGTGCCTGCTGTCGGTGACGATTCTGATAGCCGTAACGAGGGGGTGATTCTACCTCGGGTGGCTGATCACGTTGCTCACTAGATTTCTCGGGAACTCCCTTATGCCGGGTGATGCCCGCCTCCTTAAGCGCCATCCTTAAGGTTTCGACATACAATGAGATACCGGTCTTGGCAGTAAACGAATCGCGAATTTCAACGAGCGTTGCCATCGGTTTGTCGGTGACAATCTCACACAGGATCGGATAGTGCTCAGGCTGAACCTTCTTGCGGCGTACCATGATAGCTGTTCCAGATTCAGAGTTAGTAACAACGATCATTATGGCACTTTATGTAAACACCCTCTTAGGCACTACAATTGTTTACGTCACCCATGACCAAGTTGAAGCAATGACCCTGGCCGACTGCATCGCGGTGATGCGTGATGGCAATATCCTGCAGCTTGGTAGTCCCGATGAGGTATATAACAACCCGGTCGACATGTTCGTCGCAGGCTTTATGGGGTCACCATCGATGAACTTTATTCGCGCGACGCTGGAGACGGCAGGCGATGGCTATGCACTACGTATTGCCACCCCAGATGAAGACGATCTTTTACTGCCGTGGCCTTCTGAACGCAACGCAGCGGGGCTTGTGGAACAGCTGAATAAGCCAATTATTCTTGGGCTGCGACCAGAACACTTCAGCGAGGAGGATGTTCGGCTGAGCGAGCAGGCGGAAGGGACACTAATGGAGGCCAAGGTAAGCATCGTTGAGCCGACCGGTGCCGATATTCTGCTGCGCCTGCCGCTGGGAGAGCAGGAAATCACCGCTAGGGTGGGCCCCAAGTGCGCAATTTCACCCGGCGAACGCTTGTCGCTACGCGTCGATATGGCCCGCGCCGTGCTGTTTGATGCCGAGACTGAACAGCGCTTGGCGTAAATAGGTCGGCCTCCCACAAAGGCATTCAGAGCTACTTTGTGGGAGTGAGCGTTAGCTTACAAAGTGCGCTTACTTTTGAGGACGCGTGGCGGGAGTAGGCTCTTTATCGAGCCGTTTGATTTGCCGCCATAGGTCTTGGCGTAGATCGGCCAACTTGGGTTGCTCTTGATCCGTAAAGGCCACTGGGCGACATAGACGCTGGGCGCGTAGCCCTAAACGGGCGCTCAGTAGGCCTGTAGCCAAGCCTTGGCCCGCTCGAGCGGAAAGCCTGCCTGCCAAGTCCAGTGAGAGCATATCCATGCTGGCATCCGTGGCCAGCTCACTGGCTCCGGCAAAGGCCATGTTATGCAGCACATTACGGAAAAGCCGCAAGCGACTGGCATAGCCTAGTTCCAATCCATAAAGTCGGCAGAGTCTGTCGACCATAGCAAGGCTGCGCCAGGCCACCAGTGCCATGTCTACCAACGTCAGCGGGCTGATGGCCACCATGATGGCCGTTTCACCAGACATACGGGTAATCAGGCGCTGGGCTTCGCGGTCGCGGGGTGCCAGTAGGTGGTAGCGCAGCAGTGTTTGTATCTCTTCACCGCTATGATGGGGCTGGCAGGCACGTTGAAACGCCTGCCAATGAGGGTCATCGTCGCTCAGTTTTAGCTGGCGCTTGAGCTGCTCTGCCATGGATTGGGCTTGCTTGGTAGAGCGCTGTGGCAGTTCTGCAAGGTCATGGCGTAATCGGTCATGGCGCTTTAAGCGGCGCAGACGGCCAAGCTCTTTCAACAACGACAAGCCGCCTAAACCAATCAAGCTAATGCCAAACAGCTGCCAGGCCATGGTCATCCACTGCGACTGGGAAAAGGCGTCCGGAATGCCGGTGGCCAACTCTACGCTGCCCAAGGTAGCACCGCCGACCAGGGCAAACATCAACCCCCAACGGCGTTTTCGGGGTGTGCTCAGACTCGCTTCCGGAAGTGCTTTGATGTCTGCCTGGGGAGTCAGCGGCTGGTGCGATTCAGTTGCGGCAAAGCTTTCACGCTGACGCAACTGCTTTGGGCTGGGGGCGGGTGCTTCTTCAGTTTGGAAATCCCGGCGCGGCTGAGGATTACTCATATCAATTTATCTCCAATCAGCCAGTCGATAGCGGCGTCCATACGGATATGTGAAAGCGCTGCGCTGTCAATAGGCATTGGGCGAAAGCTGGGAAAGTCAAAGCCTTGCTGCTGCCAAAAGTCGGCTTTCGGAAGACGGTTTGGCACGTCACCTGGGTAGACCAGCACGTCTTCACCTTCAAGGGTTGTGCCTTTTAGCGCGGGAGTGCGTTTGCCTTCGTGGAGAACTTCACGGGCTTCAGTGGCGCGTATGGCCGCTAGTGACAGTGCCTTCACCGGAATGTCGGCAAAACGCAGGTCTTTAAGTGGCTCAGCAAGTAACGCTTCCAGCAGTTGCACAACATTACCGTGCTGGTCGGGCGTCACGTGGTCAGCTTTGGTAGCCGCAATGGCCAGACGGTCTATTTTCGGCGCAAATAGACGCGTCAACAGGCTGCGCTTGCCGTAATCGAAGCTTTGCATCAGTTGGCGCAGCGCATGGGAAAGGTCTTCAAAGCGTTCCGGCCCGGCATTAAGTGCACCAAGCACATCGACCAGCACAATCTGACGGTCGAAACGACGGAAATGGTCACGATAAAAGGGCCGTACCACTTGCTGCTGGTAGTAGCGAAAGCGCGCGGCCAAGGTGGCGTAAATACTCGTATCAGGTAGTGCTTCCAGGGTTTCTTTTGGTGCATTTAATTCAGGCAGCGGAAAAAATTGCAGTACTGGCGCGCCATCTAGCTCGCCGGGGAGCAGAAAACGTCCTGGCTGAAGATCTGAAAATCCTGCCTGTTTGGCCCGACGAAGACCTTGGGCATAGGCATCTGCGAGCGCTGCCAGTTTCGCTTCATCCGCCTCGGCGGCAGGGTCTAGTTGTTCAGCCTCCGTTAACCATTCGCTGAACAACACCTTCCGGTGTGGTCCTTCATGCAATGATTGCGCCTGGCACCAGCTGTAAAAGTCGTGCTGTAGCAGGGGTAAATCCAACAACCACTCGCCTGGGTAGTCGAACAAGTCGAGGGTTAAGTGGGCAATGTCTGGAGTAAACCAGCCTTGCTGGGCAGGGCGGTAGCGTAGCTGTAAGCGCAGTTCACTGATGCCTCGGGTGGGCTCAGGCCAGCGCGGCGGCGTAGCACGTAGCGCCGCCATGCCAGGATCATAGGGGAAACGTGGCACGCCAAGGTCCGGTTGGTTCAACCGCTGCGCACCGAGCAAACGCCCTTCACGGGCGACGGGTAACAAGTCTAATTGGGCCTCTACCCCAGCGTGGCGCAGTTGGTTAACCAGTGACGTTAGAAACGCGGTTTTTCCGGCCTGAGACAGCCCCGTTACCGCCAGCCGTAATTGCCGGTCACGGCCTCGCTCTAACAAATTGCTCAGTTCGCGACTTAACGGCTGGCGCATCCTATCAATTCCTTATTAGTACAACCTGGGAAAGCATGGGTAGGGTGGCGATGATAAACCCAATCACAGCGACGCTATACCCTGGCCAGCGGCGCTGCATTTTTTGCGCAAGTGTTAAGCCAATTAAGCATACCACCATGCCGATCAGGTTAAAGGCAAAGGTGGCAGCCTCCAGCCATTGCTGTGGATCCATTCGGTCTCCCTTCAAAACATTGACTAATTTGATGATAACAAAGCGTTGATGAACCGAGGATTAACCGCGGCTTAATGTCGTACCTAATAGGTGTTGTGCGCCGGGGACTAGCCATACTGGATCTAGGCGGGTGTTAGCAGCTTCAACGCAAAAAAAGTGACGTGCTGCGTCGGCAGGCGTATCGCTGGGCAAGTCGCTGTCTGGGTGCCACACCACGGTGGAGTCGCTGGATTGTTTGGCAATACGCAGCGTGCGCTGCCCATCGTTCAATAATACGGCTTCATTGGTGTGATAAATACGGTCGACGGCTCCGCGAATAGCCAGCGTACCCTGTTGTTGGTCTTCGCCAAAACCGCGCAGTTTGTCTAAATAACGTGCGCCGGCCAACCCTTCCAGCCGGCACTGGTGCACATCACTAACAGCCAAATAGGTATGTAGCGCACCGCTGATTTTGACCGGTACTTCGCCAATATTTTCGCTAATTAGTTCGACGTTCAAGCGTTGGGCATTCGCTTGAATGACGACGCGAGCGGTTAGCTGGCTGTGTAGACGCTCGATAGGAGAGAGATGAACTTCAATACCTTCAGCGTGATCATCAATCGCGTCTAAACGCCACTGAGCGTGACGAGCAAGCCCGTGAAAAGGGCCGTTACGGTCAGGGCTTTCATCGGCATAGCGTTCGTCGCCAAACCAGGGCCAACATAGGGGGATGCCACCACGGATCGCACCAGGAAGCGCCTGCGGTGTGGGGGTAACCCAAAGCCAGCCGGTGTCGTCAGCGGGTGCAAAATGCAGCACTTGTGCGCCCTGTAGGCTAATTGCCATTTCTCCCCAAGCCATCTTGAACAGCGCTATGTCGCGCCCTTGCCAGGTTACCTGCTGGTGGCCGTCTACATCGGACAGTAATTGCTTGAGAGAATCGGGAATCATAGGGTTTCCTTGTAAGGAAGGGTATCAAATGGGCAGGACCGTAGCGCCGTGTGCTATGGTAGGACAAGCAACAGTTATACGTAAAACACTGCGGATAAAACGTTGCAGTTAAGATGTTATAGGTAAAACCCTGACGAAAGTGAACATCAAGGAGGCACTATGGGCTTTATTGCGTGGTTGATTATTGGTGGTTTGGCTGGCTGGATCGCTGGCAACATCATGCGTGGCGGTGGTTTTGGTATTTTGGGCAATATTGGTGTCGGTGTTGTTGGCGCACTGCTTGGCGGGTTTTTATTTAGCCTGTTAGGTCTGCAAGCGGGCGGTTTTATTGGTTCGTTGGTGACCGCAATCGTCGGTGCAGTCGTGTTGTTATGGATAATCAGTAAAGTGAAAAGCGCTTAGCATAGCTAACCTGATGCATTATTTACTGCCCGGCCCTGTGCCGGGCAGTGCTGTTTAGGCGCTTATTTTTTGCCGCGTTTTAACGTTTCGTCGCTATCGGCCTGCGCGCCACTTTCCGTTACACTATGCCCCCTTAGTAATGCCATTTTGGCGATGTCGTTATAACGATGTCTCTTTTTATTTTAAGCGGCCTTAATTGTATAGGCGGCTCACTCTTTTTTTATTTTCATTAATAGCTTCCTGTTTCTTAGAGGTGTCTTTTGGCCGATGCACTGAATGCCTGGTGGGCTCAACAGCTCGTGCTGTGTGATTGGGCCTTTACGCCGCATCCGCTGACGGTGGATGCGGGAGCGGCCGAACAACGTCTGCTACAGCTGGGTATTGCACACCGTGGCGAGTTGGCTGATCAGCTCTTTTTTGCGCTGGATGCCCCAGCCGGTGAAGCTGATCGACTATTGGGAGCGCTAGAGTGGGCAGCGCTAGCAGGCGCGGCAGGCTGGCTGACACAATCTCAGGCGCAAACGTGGGCGCATCATATTACCCGTCGTATTACGTCTGATTACAGCGACCTACGTGCTTGGCTTTCCGACTTGCGCCGAGCGCTTGGCGTGAAAGGGTGGGAAACCGGTGCGGATGATCGCTTTATTGACGCTTGTCAGGCGTTAGCGGATTTAGAGAGTGAGGGCGAAGGCATCACTTGGCAAGTTCTGGAAGCAGCACTGGCACGCTTGCCTGAACCCCAAGCGCTATGGTCAGAAGAGCCATCAGCCCAGCCGTGGCGCCTATGTGCGCTGTTTCGCTCGATGCTCAGTTACCCGGCAAGTGCTGCTGACTGGCCAGACGCCCCCGAATGGCTAGCACGTATCTGGCAGGTTCATGATCGCGATCAGTTGCTTGAAGTGATGCTGTGGTTAAGCGCCCAGGGGGAGCGTCAGAGCTGGGATATCGAAGCCCGTGAGCTGCTCACTATGGACCATGCTCAGCGCCAAGAGTGGCAGCGGGGGGCGGTTGCAGATGCTCCTTATGCACCGGTGTTGACTACATTCGTCAGCCAAGGTGAGCCACTGGAGTGGGCCGCTTGGGACTGGCTACGACTGGTTGAATTGGCGTGGGCGGGCGCTTGCTGTGGCTGGTTAAGCCAAGCGGAGGCTGATGATCTCGCAGCGCATGCGGCTGACTTAATAAACCGTCGTTACCATGATTGGTACGCGGTGCTGAAAGCCTATATGCGAGGCCAAAGCTTGTTTGAAGGGGTCGATCGGCGTGGTATGACGCCGAGTACACGCCATAAGCTACTGACGCAGGCGCCCCATAGTCCGTGGCAGTGTCCGCTAAGCTCGCTGCTGGATGAGCTAACGCTGAACGCATCTCGTGAACGCATTAAACAGTGGAGAAATACTTCCCATCACTGGTTGCTGGCCCTGGCCAGCGTGCGAGAACCTGATGTGATGCTGCGTCAGTTAAATCCATCCGCGCCTATTGCAGAACAGCGCCGTGCCGATGCGGCGGTCTATCTTCAGGATTCGTTAGACCTGCATGCTGATGAGGGACACCAAGCGTTAGTGCGCTATTGGCTACCGGCCCAGGCGCACCACCTTAATCAGCTTGCCGCAGACGCCGTTCATGGTGTTATGCCGCCATCGCAGACGCCGTTTGGTCAGCCTACACCTGATGAGCTAAAGCAACGTAATGCAGTAAAAGGGGTTAGCCGTCATGCTGCCACTATTCATATGGCAGAGAAGTTCGCGTTCTACTTACATATGGCGCTGGATAGCAGCCTATTTGAGCGTGAACCACTGATGGCCTATGCCAGCGCTTTGCGTAGTTGCCTATGCCGCTTTTATGCCACACCAAAGCGTTTGCTTGAAGCATGGTTTGCCTGGGAAAGCTGCTTACCAGAGCCGGAGCACGACTCGCTGATTAACGAAATTGCCTGGCACTTAGAAGACCCTGGTAGTCTTTTCCATTGGTTGAATTGGCACCCTGATGCGTGGTGCGAACCTGGCGAGCGCCCAACGCTCAGCCATTTTACGGCTATGTCGCTGGTTGGGCCGCTTAATAGCGCCGTGTGGAGTGAGCCTCAAGCGGAAAGCCCTAGAGAGTGCGCTGATATCCGTGAATGGGTAGAAAGCCATTATCATCTGACCAGTGCTGATGACATGCAGGAATTTTTGACCTTCATGCTCGAGTCAGGGGATCGTCAGGAGTACCAAATTAACTATGCGCCCTACACACTTAATCCTGATCGCTTAGATGCCGAGATCGCTATCCTCGAGTCAGGGGAGTGTGCCGAGGAGGAGCGCCATCATCTGCTGCGCTTGCGCCGGGTGCAAAGTAATGAAGATGGTTGTAACGATGTAGATATGGCCGCCTGGGACATTGCTCAATTAGTCGACCTTGCCATTGCTGCGCGCCAGCTTGGCTGGTTAGACCGGCAAGCGTTTGCCGACGTGTTGGATCGGGCTTACAAGCTGGCGGCTGAGCACTATTCTGGCTGGCAAGAGTACTCCGCAGGGATGTACGCCGGTTTTTCGTTTTTTATGGGCGAAACACCAGAGCGAGAAAGTTTTCTGGCTGGGTTTCGGCAGGCGTTAGTCGCATGGTTGTGTGGCGCTCCTATACTGGCTGGACCCTGGGCAAGCCTTGATTTTCCTGGAAATAAGCCGCGCCACTTTGCGCCGCTACATATCGATACATTACCGGGAGATCAGCGAATATTACATTGAAGCTCGCCAAGCACAGGGTAATTAGCTTATAGTCCAGGGTTTGAAAAAAATGAGTTTTTTCATACCTCATTCCCATTAAATATTTTTATTGTTACGAGGTTAATCGCATGGTTGCGTCGCCACACCCCGCTGTGACCGCTGTCCGTGTTGTAAGTGTTTGTGCTGTTGTCGCTGTTTTAACTGGTTGTGCGGGCACTGCCTCACGCCAGGGCATGGAGCCTCCCGAGAATTATTTCTCAATGGCGCTGCCGGGATTGGCAGAAGGTGAAAACCTTGCAATGTCCCCGGTCAGTAACGCCACTGGCCAACTGCGTAGCCTTCAGACGCCACCACCTACGATCATTCGCCAGGCGCTGTTAGAACAACATCAGCGGTGGGCTGGGACGCCGTACCGAATTGGCGGTACCTCGGAACAAGGCATTGATTGCTCTGCTCTGGTAAGAAATGTATTTCTGGATACGTTTAATTTAGAGCTTCCACGCACGACGGGTGATCAAGTGCATGAGGGACGCCCGATCGACCGCCAAGAGCTGCAGGCGGGCGATCTGGTCTTCTTCCGCCCTCCAGGTCAATATAACCATGTAGGCATTTATGTAGGGGATGGCCGTTTTTTACACGCGTCCTCTTCCAAAGGAGTCATGATCTCTCGTTTGGATAACAGCTATTGGCAGCGCTACTATTGGCAGGCTCGGCGCGCGCTAGAGCCGACCAACTTAGCCCAGCTTAGTAACCGCTATATGCCGTAAATGTCTGCGATCAGTTTTGCATAGTGTGGACATCACATGATTGAGGCTAGAACGCGCGCCTGGTGGCGCGCGACTGCGGCTCTTTGTCTGGGGTCGTTCCTTGTTTTTATCAACTTATATGTCCCGCAACCGCTGCTACCCGGGCTGAAGGACACCTATGGGGTATCTACCTTAGGTGTTAGTTTTTTAATGTCCGCCTCCACGCTTTCCCTTGCTTTCGCGCTACTTGTATTTGGCCCCCTGTCTGATGCAATTGGCCGTGAGGCTATCATGCGCATCACGTTGCTCTTAGCAGGCGGCCTCTCCCTCGCATTGGCTTTTGCACCTACGTTCGAAAGCTTATTATTGCTGCGTTTACTGCAGGGTTTTGTGCTGGGCGGGTTGCCAGCCGTTGCGATTGCATGGATGGGAGATGAGTTTGAAAAGCCTGCGTTGCTCAGTGCGGTTGGTCTGTATATCGGCGCTAATTCGCTGGGCGGTATTAGTGGCCGAATTGTAGGCGGTGGGGCGGCGACCTTAGGTGGCCCCTCGGCGGCATTTTTAGCGGTAGGAATCATGACGGTAATCGGGTGCGCGGTTTTTTGGCGACTGCTACCCAATAGTCGAGCCTTTACACCCAAGCGTTTTAAATTTCGCCAAGCGGCCGGTGATCTGCTTGGGCATTTGCGCACGCCGGTGCTGTTGGCGGCTTATTGCCTGGGCGGCATTAACTTTCTTATTTTTATCAATCAGTACAGCTATATCACGTTCCGTTTGGCTGGTGAGCCTTATCAATTAGCGGCTAGCAGCTTGGGGCTGATTTTCCTGACCTATCTGGGGGGGACGCTTGGCTCTACGGTATCAGGCCGATTAGCCGGACGTTTTTCACCCGCGAGCTGCATGAGCGTGGGGATCGTTATTTTGATGCTAGGCACGGCGGTAACGCTGGCCAATGCTCTGCCGCTGATTATTGTTGGTCTCACCATTAACGCGTTTGGGTTTTTCTTAGCACACTCTCTGGCCTCTAGTTGGGTGGGTCGCTATGCACAGGGTGCTAGGGGCAGTGCCTCAGCGCTTTACTTGGTATTTTACTATCTCGGGGCAAGTATTGGTGGATTCTGGCTAGAGCCATTTTGGCGTTGGGCGCAGTGGCAGGGCGTAGCGGTGGGGTCTTGGCTGCTGCTTTGCGTCACGCTAATTATTAGCATTGGTTTATGGCGCTTCGAGCGTCGTGAACTGCGCTAAGCGTACCTTGGGCTAAATGGAGGCGTCGAGTACACAATCGCGCTAGCAGTGCTGCGTCATGGCTGATGACTAACACGCCAAGTTGGTGGCGGTCGGCAACTTTTCTTATTGCCTGCCATAGCTCCACTTGGGTGATGGGATCGAGCATGGTCGAGATTTCATCAGCGATCAGATAGCGCACACCTGGGGCTAACGCCCGCAATACGCATACCCGCTGTAATTCTCCTCCAGATAAGGTACCTGGAAAGCGAGATAGCCAATCAGGTTGGATGCCAAAGTCCTGCATTAATGATTCGGAAGGGCACCATGCTTCGCAGAGTACTTTCTTTACTCGCCAGCGTGGGTTGATGGCAAGCTCCGGTGATTGCGGCAGCCACTGTACCGGTCGCAGTCCACGAGAGGGGAATGGCTTATCGTCGGCATAAATCTCACCCTGTTGTGGCCGCAGTAAGCCCGCTAATAATTTACCTAGCGTCGACTTGCCTGCTCCTGAGTCACCGCTTAGCCCCAGCCATTCTCCCCGCTCAAGTGATAACGAAAGTTGCGTTAATAGAGGTACTTGAGAACGGAAGCCAAAGGTGATTTTTCGCGCATCAAGCAATGGTTGGCTCCTTAGGCGGGTTGATGGCATCAGCATGGGTGGCACTTTCGTTAGCACGCACCTGAGTACTAAAGGTGTTGTCGGGCAGAGCATTCCATAGCGCGCAGGCATAGGTGCTTTTAAGCTGTTCCCCATTGCCTTGAAAGGCAGTGGCAGGGGTGGCTTCAATGCACTTTCCCTGGCGCAGTATCGTTACATGGTCGGCGATGGGCAACGCGTGGCGCAAATCGTGGGTAATTAGCATGACGGCCTTTCCTTCAAGCGCGAGTGCCTTCAAAGAGGCCAATACACGGTCGCGCTGTTGAGGGTCCAAGCCTACGCTTGGTTCGTCGGCAATAATTAGGTTGGCGTTGCCGATTTGGGCCATGGCGGCTAAAACACGCCGTGCCATACCGCCTGAAAGCTGGTGGGGGTATGCCCGCTGAGCGTGATGACTGAGCTGATAATGATTGAGTGCCCGCTCTGCGCTGCGCCAAGCAACGGTTTTGCTTTGCCCTGCCCGGCGAGCCGCCCAACTGACTTGGCGTTGACTACTAGCGAGTGGGTCTAGGGCATTGAGCGATTGCGGGATGAGGGCCAGCTGGCGGCCTCTGAGCTGGCGCTGGTGCTCAGTGGTCAATGGTGCATCTTTAAAAAATAGCTGACCACTGGTTTTTGCCCCTTCGGGTAGCAATCCCATAATTGTGTAAGCTAGCAGGCTTTTTCCAGCGCCGGATGCGCCAATGACGGCATGTACTTCACCGGGGTGTATGCTTAACGACAGGTTATCAACGCAGGTGGTCCACTCTCGTCGCCACCAGTGCTTGTAGTAGGGCAATTGCAGCGTCAGGTTCTCTATATTCAGCATGCTAGCTTCCTCCCGTTATAGAGCGCGACGCAATTGCACCGCTAAACGATCAATCGATAGCACCATCAGCAGTAACCCTAGGCCTGGGAATACCCCTAACCACCAAAATCCCCCGGTTAAGTAGCGCATAGCATCGGCTAGTAATACCCCGATAGCGGGTTGGGTTGGGTCTAAACCTACGCCCAGAAAAGTCAGTGCGGCTTCATGCAGAATGGCGTGAGGAAACAACAACAGCGCGCCAACAATGCACTGGGGAATTAAATGGGGGAGTAAGTGGTGTACTAAAATAAAACGGCGGCTTTTTCCTAGTGCCTGGGAAATAGCGACATAGGGGGCATGGCGTAGGGAAAAGAGTTCCGCCCGCAGTATCCTGGCTAAACTTGGCCAATGGGTAAGCGCCACGGCAATAATCACTGCCTGTGTACCACCACCTAAAGCAAAGGCTAACAGTAGTAGTAATATCAGATGCGGTACGCTTAGCAGCGTGTCAATCAGCAGGCTAACGAGAGCATCTAACGTGGTTGAAAGTGTCGCCAGCGTCGCTAGCGTTAACGCAATGAGAGTGCCGAGTAGCGCAGCACTTAGTCCTACCCAAAAGCTGAGCCTTAACCCAGCCAGTGTTCGCGACCATAGCTCGCGTCCCAAAGCGTCGGTGCCCAGCCAATGGCTGGTGCTTGGTGGCATAAGGCGCGCATCAAACTGCATTTGTGAGGCGTTATGACCTGCCCACCATGAGCTACTTAACAGCACAACCAACATGATAAGTAGAAGGCTAATATAGCCAGCGGCGGCTATGCGTGGTTGGATCATGCTCATGGCTGTTCCTGTGCCATGCGTGGGTCGATGAGTGGATACAGGCTATCTGCGATTAGATTTCCGACACTGACAAACAGCGCGGTAAACAGTGCTATCCCAAGTAGTAGCGGAACATCACTACGTAGTCCTGCTTCAACAGTGGCTTGTCCTAGGCCGGGGTAGGCAAATACCTGCTCAATTAAGATTGAGCCGCCAAACAGTTCTCCCAGCGAAGCAAAAGCGAGTGTTAGTGCCGGGAGGCTGGCATGACGTAGGCCATGACGCCAAGCGATATCTGAGCGGCTGGCTCCTTGGGCAAAAGCGTGAAGGGCGATATCGGAGTTCATCAGCGCTATCATGCGTGCGCGGGTATGAAGAGTAATGGTGGCGATACCTAGCAGAGCCAGTGTCATCATTGGTAATACTAAGTGGTGCAATCGAGTCAGCATGCTAACGTCTTGATTGAGTATGCCAACAGGTCCGGCGCAGCAGGTTGGAGCCCAGCCGAGATAAACGGAGAATAGCAGTACTGCCAGCATGCCAAGCCAAAACGCAGGCGTTGAGGCGGTGACATAGGCGTAGCCGCTAATCAGCCGGTCAAGCAGTGAGCCTTCTTTCGCACCGGCGATGACGCCCAGTGCAAAACCGACAAGCAGCGACATTAGCCAAGCGCTACTCAGCAAGATAAAAGAGCGTTGGAAACGCTGACTGATAACTTCGCTAACCGGTTGATTGTAGATGTGGCTCCAGCCTAACTCGCCACTTAGCAGTTGGTTTAGCCAATGACCAAATTGAACGGCAGGCGAGGCATCAAAGCCCCATCTTTCAGCGATCAGAGCGCGCTGTTCGGGGCTTACCTGTGCCATTTGAGGGCCAAGATAGGCATCTACCGGGTCAATAGGCGACAGCATGACTAACCCAAACGTCACTATAGCGACGCACAGCAATACCAACGCAAGGCGTATTAAACGGCTTGCCAGTCTGTTGATCAATCGCACGTCCAGCGCCATTCAAGCAGGTTGGCGGTAATCGGCCAGCCGTGGCCGTGAGGCGCAATGCCTAATTCCCCAAGGTCCAGGCAGGTGTTGGCTGCATATACATGGGCTAGATTAACCATCCATGCCCAGCTAGCATCGCCCCTAAAGCCATAGCCCGTATTGCCGTCCCACTGGGCGGCTTGCCAGTAACGGTTAGCTTCTTCTGCCCCTACCGCCGCTTGAGCGGCTTCTAGGTGGCTATCTACCGTCGCGTTTGAGTAGTAGCCACTGTTATAGAAGCCAAACCCCGCGTGCTGGCTATGAAATAGGTAGTACACCTCTTGTGGGCTGTGGCTGCCAAAACCGAAGACGATGGCGTCTTGGTGCAGTGCTTCGCGCTGTATTTCGTCCCAGTGACGGCCTGTCGGCTGCATCTCAATGCCCAGCGGGCGTACCATTTCGGCGCTTACCTGAGCAAGCAGTTGGCGAGTGGTGTCGCTGGCAGGATAGGTCAAGCGAAAACGAGCGGGCTGGTCGTTTTTATAGCGTAGCCCGTCGGCACGACGCTCCCAGCCTGCTGCATCGAGTAGCGCATTGGCACGGTCGCTGTCGGGCGCTGTAAAGGCTTCGTCATCCAGACTCCAGGGTAGCCCATCGGCAGGACCAAATGCGGGGCGTCCAAAGCCATTAAGAGCGACGTCAACGAGGGTATTTCGATCAAGAGCAAGATTAACCGCCCGGCGTATCGCACTATCGGCAGTAACATCGTTACCGATAGGCGCACCAGACGCAGACTGCTCGCCCGTGGCTGGCTGCATAGGAAACAAAATACCTCGATTATCGACGCTTTCCATTACGATGCGCTGCATATCGCTTGGCAGATTGGTGGCGAGTGCCGGTGGCACAGCGGCAAGGTCGAGCTGCCCTGCATGGGCCGCGCTTAACGTAGCCTGTTCGCCAGTAAATACAAACACCAGTCGCTCAAAGGCCGGTAAAGGGCCATGGAAGTAGGGGTTCCGCTCAACAATTAGTTGCTCGCCCTCTTGCCATTCGACTAGCCGATAAGGACCTGAGCCCAGCGGCTGTCTACCATATCCTTCGCGATAACCGTTTTCCCTGTTAGCGTCAGGCACGATACCAAGCGTCATTAACTGATCGATAAAGGTAATCCGCGGCGCGTTTAAAGACAGTTCCACGGTAGTATTGTCGATGGCGCGAGCTTTGTTCAGTGCGCTTAAATCGGCTCGGCCCCCGGCTTGCTTTGCGGCATTAAAGGTGTAGGCAACGTCCTTGGCAGTCAGCGGTGTGCCGTCACCAAAGCGGGCATCATCGCGCAGGGTGAGTATCCAGGTGAGTCGGTCTTCCGACAGTGTCCACGTGGTAGCTAATCCGGCTTCTGGCGTAAGGTTACGTCCGCGGGTTAGCAACGTCGATTGAAAAAGCGGACTACCGTACTGGCCCCAGCCAAGCAGTGGGTCGAATCCCTGCTCGGGCTCTCCGCCGATTGCCAGAACCAACTGCTCTTTACTGAAGGCAGGGGAACTAAACGCGACGCACGTAGCCACCAGACCCAGTAAGATAGTACGACGCATGAGGCACCCCAGAAACCGACCGTATGATGTTTTTACAATAACATCATACTCTAAGGGCTGGAAGTCACGGCAGCACCGCGCTTGCGGCGTTAGTTTAGGAGAGAATATGCAACGGGTAACGGTAACGCTGGACGAGGAACTGCTGAGCGAGGTCGATGCATTGATGCATGCGCGCGGCTACCAAAACCGCTCAGAGGCGATACGCGATTTAACACGCAGTGGATTAAAGCAGGCTAAAGAGGAGGTTGCGCCTGAGGCGCCATGTATGGGCGCGCTCGTCTATGTGTACGATCATGCGGCGCGAGATTTATCGAAACGCTTAACCCGACACTTCCATGATCATCATGATCTAACGCTATCGACGCTTCATGTGCATATTAATCATGATAGCTGCTTGGAAGTGGCGCTACTAAAAGGGCAGGGTAGTGCCTTGAAGCAGTTCTCTGATGAAGTGACATCGTCACGTAGTGTGCGCTATGGACAGTTAGTGATTATCCCTGAGGAGTAATGTCGGGGAGCGCCCATTAAAAAGGGCGGCCCTAGGCCGCCCATAAGCACGCGTTGAGCAACTTAGTGCTCTACGCCGCCTTCGCCGTGCACATGACCGTGCTCGACTTCTTCCTGGCTCGCTTCACGAACGGTGGCAATCTCAACGTCGAAGTTAAGATGCTGGCCAGCCAGCGGGTGGTTGCCGTCAACGACAACAGTATCACCTTCAACTTTCTTGACAGTAACCATCAGCGGGCCACCTTGAGTCTGGGCTTGGAACTGCATGCCCGGCTCAACGTTTTCAACACCTTGGAACGCATCGCGAGGTACTTCTTGCATCAGCTGTTCTTGAACTTCGCCGTAGCCCTCTTCAGGGGTTACTTTTACGTTCAGCTTATCGCCTTCGGTGCGGCCTTCGAGTTCTTTTTCCAGACCTGGAATAATGTTGCCAGCGCCGTGTAGATACGTCAGCGGCTCACGGCCTTCGGAACTGTCTAGCACTTCACCTGCATCATTGGTCAGGGTGTAGTGGAACGCGACAACCGAGTTTTGCGCAATTTGCATTTAATAACCTTTCGGTGAGTGCATGTCCCAACATGGTAACGCGTGAAAGCTTGCTTGTCAGGGGGTAAGCAGGCTTTTTCCTCCTCCCACTCCTTTGGCGCTATTGCGCCACGGGGTAACCAGGGATACCCTACGACAACTTCTTTTCCCCCTTTAGACAACATTCACTGGAGCTGGTTATGACAATCTTCTTGATTTGGGTTATCGCCTTTGTGCTAATTGCCTACTTTGCGAACAAACGCTGGGATAGCAGTGTCAGTCAGGGGTTGGATAAAATGCTGCCTGAGGTATTAAAAACACATGGCGACAACCGCTATTTATGGGTGGCAGCGTTAGCCGTGTTGGGTGCTACAACGCTGATTCGTCCAGTTGATATCCTTCTGGTGGTTATCCTGTTGACCATTATTGGTTTGGTAATCGCAAAGCTGGCAGGCTGGGCGAGTAATAAAGTAGCTCACTAAGTTCTGCTTTGTTAGCCATTAGCGAAGGCGACAAAAATGCCCGACCAAGTCTACTTGGTCGGGCATTTTTCTATTACGGCGCTAGCTATGTTACTGGCTAGGAAGCGTTTGCTAAGGCGAGCTTAGTAAGGAGCTACGCTTAAGTTTGCACCGCTACCGATCAGGCGAACACGCTGGCCTGCTTGATATTGACGGTCAGCGCTTTGAACCACGATCACATTTGTGCCGTCGTCGCGACGAATTTCCATTTCCAACGCACTGATACGGTTAGCGCGATCTTCCGCGGCGGTACCTGCAATTGCACCACCTAATGCGCCTGCAACGGTTGCTAGTTGACGACCAGAGCCACCGCCAACTTGGCTGCCCAGCAGACCGCCAATGACAGCACCGCCGCCGCCGCCCAGCAGGTTGCCCGTACGGCTGTCTGCCTGGATTTGTACGGGGCGGATCGCCACGATGGTGCCATAGGTCACGCTTTGGCCTGTTTGCGCTTGATTACCACGATACACATCACCTGAGTAAGGCGCAGTATTGGCGCAGCCTGCCAGCGTAAGAATGCTTAATGCTGCAATAGGTAGTAAACGTTTCATTCAAACCTCCAGTGTGTCTTGACCCGCATGGCTGCTAAGCCCAACGGTGGTAATACGTAAGCTAGTTATAGAACAGCGTTCTCTAAAGATAACCTAAGCGGCTAGTTTTGACTAGCCATCAGTAAGAAAGATCACAAATTTAAGTGTAGACAAGTATTAAGAAAGCAATGTGTAAAAGCGTACACAATGTTTGAGCAGCAGGGGAGGTGGGAGTGCGATAAAAAAACAGGGAGCCGAAGCTCCCTGTTGGGTATTGCTAATTAAATGACTAACCGAACTGGTTCATGGTGTTGTCTTTGCCGCCCGCTTTAAGTGCCGCGTCACCATGGAAGAACTCTTTATGGTCGTCGCCAATATTAGAGCCAGCCATATCCTGGTGTTTGACAGTAGCAATGCCTTGACGAATCTCCTGGCGCTGTACCCCTGCGACGTAGGCCAGCATGCCTTCATCACCGAAGTAGCCTTTAGCCAGGTTATCAGTCGACAGTGCCGCTGTGTGGTACGTCGGCAGAGTGATCAGGTGGTGGAAAATACCGGCTTCACGAGCACCATCGCGTTGGAAGTTACGTGTCCACTCATCCGCTAGTTGGCCAAGTTCCGTGTTGTCGTATTCAACACCCATCAGTTTGTCGCGCTGGTAAGCGGAAACATCTTTGCCTTCTTTTTCCCAGGCATCAAATACTTGCTGACGGAAGTTCAGTGTCCAGTTAAATGACGGTGAGTTGTTGTAAACCAGCTTGGCATCGGGCACGACGGCGCGGATGCGGTTAACCATGCTGGCAATTTGGCCGACGTGTGGCTTCTCGGTCTCAATCCACAGTAGGTCCGCACCGTTTTGCAGGCTGGTGATACAGTCAAGCACAACGCGGTCTTCGCCAGTGCCCGGTTTGAACTGATAGAGGCCTGACGCTAAACGCTTCGGCTTAACCAGCTGACCGTTTTGCTTGATAACCACATCACCATTATTGATGTCGCTAGCATTTTCAATGACATCGCCATCTAAGAAGCTGTTGTACTGGTCGCCGAGATCGCCAGGTTCGTTAGTCACTGCGATTTTCTGGGTTAAGCCTGCGCCTAGCGAGTCAGTACGCGCCACGATAACGCCATCTTCGATGCCGAGTTCAAGGAAGGCATAACGCACTGCATTGATTTTTGCTAGGAAGTCTTCGTGGGGGACGGTGACTTTACCATCCTGGTGGCCGCACTGCTTCTCATCGGAAACTTGGTTTTCAAGCTGGATACAGCAAGCGCCCGCTTGGATGAACTTCTTGGCCAGCAAGTAAGTTGCTTCAGCGTTACCGAAACCTGCATCGATATCGGCAATGATTGGTACGATATGCGTCTCGTAGTTATCGATTTTGCTGATCAGCTCTTGCTCTTTAGCGCTGTCGCCTGCTTCTTTAGCATCATCCAGAGCACGGAACAGGTGGTTAAGTTCCCAGGCGTCTGCCTGCTTCAGGAAGGTGTACAGTTCTTCGATCAGATCAGCGACCGATGTTTTTTCATGCATCGACTGATCGGGCAGTGGGCCGAACTCGGAGCGTAAGGCGGCTACCATCCAGCCTGACAGATAGAGGTAACTGCGTTTAGTCGTGCCAAAGTGCTTTTTAATGGAAATCAGTTTTTGTTGGCCAATAAAACCGTGCCAGCACCCCAGAGACTGCGTGTACTTAGATGTGTCTGCGTCGTAGGCGGCCATATCGTCACGCATAATTTTTGCAGTGTAGCGTGCAATATCCAAACCGGTATGAAAGCGGTTCTGAGCACGCATGCGTGCAGCGTATTCAGGTTTGATCGCTTCCCATTTGCCGCCTTGAGCTTCGCGCAGTTGGGCCATTGCTTTGATATCGTCGAGCAGTCCTGACATAAGCTGTTTCCTCCGGGGTCATGATAGCTATTTCGCAAGTTAGCTCATTCTTATGCTGCACCTGCGAAGATGTGTTCAGCATTATCGAAATTTAACGCGCTGTCTCTACGCCAATTGTCTCTGAGCAAAACGTCTCTTAGTCAAACGTCGCATCGGAGAGTCATCATTGTGGAGATGCTTATTTAAACGTCGGTGACAGCGTTTCCAATTTGGCTACCTTCAATGTTGCGCCATAACGCTGCGGTGCAATAACTATCAACGAGAAAGCTAGCTTCAACAATTGTCACTTGGGGGCAGAAGGGGTTGTAGTTCAACTACAGGAGCGTGCTGAAATGCTCTGTTTGTGTAGTCGTTTTTCGTCAGTTGGGCTGAAAATGGAGCAAAAAAAAGCGCCACACAGCTAGTGGCGCTTTCATCGATGGATCATAAGCGTAGTGACAACAGCGAAACTACAGCGTTAATAGCATCTCCCGGTGAGGTATTCCGGCATCCATAAAGGTGCCACCCTGCGCCACAAAACCCAGTCGCTGGTAAAAGGCGAGGGCGTGCAGTTGAGCGCTCAGCGCTACATGGGTATGGCCTGCTTCTCGAGCCGCCTGAATGGCAGCTTCCATGAGTTGATAGCCAATGCCAGCGCCGCGCGCGCTATCGAGTACCGCGACACGCCCAATATGGCCGTCGGGCAGCAGTCGCGCAGTCCCCACCGGCTGACCCTCAAGATAGGCAATGAAGTGGCTGCACTCCTCGTCACGACCATCCCACTCCTCCTCTTGAGGCACGCACTGCTCTTCGATAAACACCACGCGGCGGATCTCGGAAGCGATATCCTTTAGCGTACTCCAATCACCGCTAATAATCGTTGTTGTCGACACCGCTAGCTACTCCTCATCATCCTCTTCGCCCATAAAGCCTAGGTTTCCAGTGTTTACTAACTGTGTTATCAGCGCTGCTGCCCCATCAATGGCAAGTACGTCTTCATACATAGGCGATGGGTCGGCAAGCCGCTTGGCTAGCTCGGTTGAACAAGAGTGTCCGTCGCCATCGACAAACAGCGTGGTACCGTTGGCATCGCTTCGCCAAGCAACGCGGGAACCGGGCATATGAAACAGTGGTTCACCGTGTTGTAGTTGCGCAACAAGGTCAGCTTCTGTCATAGGCACTTCAAGGGGCGCTACTTGGTCAATGTATTTCGGTTGGGTCATGACGCGACCAAACCATTGGGCTATTTGTTCAGGGTTATCCAAAGTGGAAAGTACAAATTGGCGCATACGTTCGACGGCCGCATCATCGAGTTCACCCACTTGGCTTGCAGGAGACATGCCTGCATCGCTATAGCGGTGGGAGTCAGCAAGCTGCTCTCCGAGATAGTCGGCGTAGGATGTGATGGCTTCATCCGCTGATGGTGCCCTAAACCCTACTGAGATAGTCATGCAGTCGTCGGTTTGGCTAACGCCGTGGTGCGCCCAGCCAGGAGGGAGATACAGCATGTCGCCCGGTGATAACGTCCAGTCAGAGTCGGCTTCAATCTCAAAGGTTTCGAGAATGCGTAGATCGATCCCTTGGATAATGGGAGCGTCGTCTGGCTGCTTGCCGCCTAGTTGCCAGCGCCGGTGGCCGCTAGCCTGTAACAGGAAAACATCGTATTGGTCGATATGTGGGCCGACACTGCCACCGGGCGGTGCATAGCTGACCATGATATCGTCCAACCGCCAGCGGGGAAGGAAATCAAACTCATCCATTAATGCAGCGATAGAAGGTACGTAGTGATCGACGGCTTGAACCAGGAGGCTCCAGTTGCCTTCCGGCAACCGCTCAAAGGTTGCGTCGTCAAACGGGCCGTGGGAAACCTGCCAGGGACCATCAGGCCCATTTTCTTCTACAAGACGCGCTTCTACACCGGGTTCGCAGGCAAGCCCGGCTAGCTCATCGGGATCGATGGGGCTAACAAAATCGGGGATAGCGCCACGAATCAGCAGCGGCTTCTGCTGCCAGTAATTGGCCAAGAAGTCTTCGGGCGTTAAATCGCCCAGCAATGTGAGTGGCTTATCGTGTTGGCTCATGGCGTTATCCTAGTTCAAATGAGCGCTGCGCCTGACTAAGGGCGCAGTGCGTCGTTTAGAGTGCAGCAAGCCGCTGGTTAAGTGCTTCGGCTTGAGCCTTCGCATTACCAATATAGCTGGCAGGAGAGAGGGCTTTCAGCTCATTTTTAACCGACTCGGGTAGTTCAAGTGTATCAATAAAGGCAGCAAAGCCTACTTGGTCAATACGTTTGCCGCGGGTTAATTCTTTAAGCTTTTCGTAGGGCTTTTCGATGCCATAACGACGCATGACCGTTTGAATTGGCTCAGCCAATACTTCCCAGCTGTTATCCAGGTCTTCAGCGAGACGCTCAGGATTTGCTTCAAGCTTGCTGATACCTTTGAGGCTGGCGTGATAGCCAATCAGACCGTAAGCCAAGCCAACGCCTAAGTTGCGCAACACCGTGGAGTCCGTCAGGTCGCGCTGCCAGCGTGAAATCGGTAGTTTCTGGGCCAAGTGACTAAGCACGGCATTGGCCAACCCAAGGTTGCCTTCCGAGTTTTCAAAGTCAATTGGGTTAACTTTATGCGGCATGGTCGATGAGCCAATTTCACCTTCGACGGTGCGCTGCTTAAAGTAGCCCAGCGAAATATAGCCCCATACGTCGCGATCAAAGTCGATCAAAATAGTATTGAAGCGGCAAACTGCATCGAAAAGCTCGGCAATGTAGTCGTGGGGCTCAATTTGTGTGGTGTAGGGGTTGAAGCTTAGTCCTAAGCCTTCCACAAAGGTGCGTGCGTTGGCTTCCCAGTCAATGTCTGGGTAGGTTGTCAGGTGGGCATTGTAGTTACCTACAGCACCGTTAATTTTACCCAGAATCTCAACGCGTTCGATTTGCTTGAGCTGGCGCTTAAGCCGGTAGGCCACGTTGGCCATTTCTTTGCCTAACGTTGTGGGGCTGGCGGTTTGCCCATGCGTGCGCGAAAGCATCGGTTGAGCCGCATGGGCAATGGCCAGTTTGGCAATCTCGTCAGCGACTTCATGCAAGGTAGGTAGAGTGGCTTTTAGACCATCTGCCAGCATAACGCCGTAGGAAAGGTTGTTGATGTCTTCGCTGGTGCAAGCGAAGTGGATAAACTCAGTGACCGCGTTGAGCTCGGGTTGCCCTGCAATCTTCTCTTTTAAGAAATACTCAACCGCTTTGACATCGTGGTTGGTGGTGCGCTCTATTTCTTTAATGCGTTCGGCATCTTCGACAGAAAAGTCACGAATTAACTGTTCAAGAAAAGCCGTCGCTTCCACTGACAGCGGCGGTACTTCGACAATTTGGCTGTGGTCAGCAAGGCGCTGCAGCCAGCGCACTTCCACAATCACGCGCGCACGGATAAGACCGAATTCGCTGAAGTGTTCCCGTAGTGCGGCGGCTTTTGCACCGTAGCGTCCGTCAACGGGGGAGAGGGCGGTCAAAGCAGAGAGTTGCATGGCTTGGTTTCCAGGGTGGTCTGAAGTCAATGGGTCGAACAGCAAAATGTCGAAAAGAAATGGCGTGAAGAGCCTCGTTGATCTTTGGGCGCGTTAGCCAAGGCTATCAAGCGCGCGCCTCAATGCTTTTCGTTGGAAGACAAGCTTCCAGCGACGGCCGCCTTGTTGGTGCCATAGCAGCGCAAAACGGATACCCGCCATCAAACAGGCGCGCACCCGCTCGGGCATCATGCGAGTCTGCAGTAAAGAGGGGTCGCCCTGAACCACGATGCGGGTTTTGAACGTCGAAATGGTTTCTTGGTAGGCATCACCCAGGCTTGCAATCACATTTTCATGGGTGCTGCCGAAGTGCTCTGCCTGTCCCTGTACGTGGGACAGCTTTTGACCAAGTAAATCCATCATATGGCGGTCAGTGCGCAGTTTATTCATTAACAGTAGCAGCGAAAAACCGTAGCGAAGAACCACAGGGTTGGCTTGTTTGCGGCCAACAAGGGCTTCGAGTGTTTCTAATCCGCGGCGTAAATTGTTGGGGTGGCCGCCATAGATAGCTTCAAAGCTTTCCGGGTTGGTGTCCACGGTTGCATTGATAAGTGTTTCCCAGGCGCGAGGGTCTACTTGTCCAGTACGCGCGAGTTCATCTACCAAACTCGCGGATTGAAAAACGCCGGCCAGTGCCAGTGCTTGGCGAGCGGCTTGAGACTCCGGCGCGCGATGAATAGGGGTAGCGCTCATGCAGCGGCCTCCGTGGTATTCCAAGTGGCGCGAATAACGCCGCCGCCTAAGCAGATTTCACCATCATAAAGTACTAATGACTGGCCAGGTGTGACCGCCCACTGCGGATCATCAAACACCACCTCAACAGTGCCGTCGGGCAGCGCATGGATTACGCATGGGCAATCACTTTGACGATAGCGGGTTTTGGCGGTGTAACGGCCTTGCGCGGCAGGCGGCTCTCCTGCCACCCAGTCCATAGTTTCAGTAGCCAATGCATTGGTGAACAGGAGGTGGTGATGCTTGCCTTGGACGACAATCAATACATTGCGCTCAAGGTCTTTGGCCGCTACGTACCATGGGTCTTCGGAATAGTTGGCGAGACCACCAATACCTAACCCTTGGCGCTGCCCCAGGGTGTAGTACATCAGCCCCATATGCTTGCCAATGACATCGCCTTCGGGCGTTTCAATATTGCCAGGTTGTGCGGGCAGATATTGCTGCAAAAAATCACGGAAACGGCGCTCGCCAATAAAGCAAATACCCGTCGAGTCTTTTTTCTTGGCGGTAATAAGATCGTGCTGTTCAGCCAGGGCTCTAACGGCAGGCTTTTCCAGCTCTCCAACCGGAAACAGGGTGCGCGCAATCGCTGCTTCAGGCACCGCGTGCAGGAAATAGCTTTGATCTTTGTTGCTATCCATACCTTTTAGCAGGCGCGGGCGTCCTCCGCGAACCCCTTGGCGAACATAATGCCCGGTTGCGATTTTATCGGCGCCCAGCATTTCAGCGTAATCTAGAAAGACCTTAAATTTGATCTCTCTATTGCACAGGATATCGGGGTTGGGCGTTCTGCCCGCTTTATATTCGGCTAAAAAATGCTCGAAGACGTTATCCCAATACTCGGAGGCGAAATTGGCCGTGTGCAATTTGATACCCAACTTCTCACACACGGCCTCTGCGTCGGCGAGGTCTTCTTTTGCCGTGCAGTATTCGGTGCCGTCGTCCTCATCCCAATTCTTCATAAACAGGCCCTCTACCTCATACCCTTGTTGGAGTAGAAGGAGAGCAGAAACCGATGAGTCAACGCCGCCCGACATGCCAACGATTACTTTTTGGGTCTCGGGCGCTTCAGCAATAGACGTGCCATGGGTGGATGTCATTGGCATCCTCAGTTGAAGTGGTGTGCAATTGGATGCTGATTATACACGATGGAGGCTTGGTGCTTCGAGTGCTTCACTCATGAATCACGGCGAGAGGAAAACAGCGGCCCTTAATGGCGTTTTCGATCCGTTTAAGCACCAGGGGACTGCGCAGCCGACCAGCATCGCCGAGAGCCTTGATGTCATTTAATGTCAGCCAGTGAGTGGCGGTGATGTCGCTATCAATGGGGGATGAGAGCATGACGTCTGGTGTGGCTATAAAACCATGACTATGAAAGGTAAGGCCTTCGGGCGTGTGGAAGACATAAAGCCCTAAGTAGTCAGTTAGCGTCACCTGCCAAGCGGTTTCTTCCTGTACTTCGCGCAAGATGGCTGCCATTGGGCCTTCGCCTGGCTCTACATGTCCAGCGGGTTGGTTAAACACGGTTTGTCTGCCGCCGCGGGCTTCTTCCACCATCAAAAAACGATCATTGCGCTGAATCACGCAGGCAACGGTGCTTCTGATGATGGCATTTTTTATCATCTCACTGCTCATTTGGAGTGCCTGCGCCGAGGAGTGCTACTGTGCTTAGTCGCTTTAGTGGGGCGGGGGGCGTGTAGTGTTTCTTTGCGCCACTCGCCTGGGGCCAAATCGCCAAGTTGCCAAGTGCCAATCGCCGCACGTATCAATCTCAACGTAGGAAACCCTACATGGGCAGTCATGCGCCGTACTTGGCGGTTGCGGCCTTCGCTGATTGTTAGTTCCAACCAACTAGTAGTTGGGTGGCGCTTAGGGTCAATCCTTGAGTCGCGTTGTGCGATGGCCGGTGGCTCAATACGCCGGGCTTTTGCTGGCTGGGTTGGGCCATCTTTTAAGACGACACCGTTTTTCAGCGCACTCATTGCCTCATCATTAATCCGCCCTTCGAGCTGTACCCAGTAAGTTTTGGGCTGCTTGTGACGTGGGTGGGCGATACGGTGAATGAGACTGCCATCATCACTTAATAACAGCAGACCCTCAGAGTCATAATCAAGCCGCCCGGCGGCGTATACGCCAGGCACATCGATAACATCGGCTAATGTGGCGCGGCCTTGTTTGTCGGTAAACTGAGAGAGCATACGATAGGGTTTATGCAGTAAATATAAAGTGCTCATAATCTCTTTAGAAGGGTGCCCTTGATTTGTCGACAATCTCTCATGCGATTAAAATGCAGCGCTGGTATACTTTGAGGCTAATCTGTCAAAGGCAGTGCTTGAAAAGCTGCCTTTGAATCGCGTTTATGTCGTGCTGGAGTTGTCGTAATTTCCACTGAAATAACCACCGTAAAAACCACCGATTGATAACCGGGAAAGCCAAATTAAATGGCCCCGCCTGCTTCGCGGCATGGTCTCTCGTTGAAGAAGTCGCGTCGCTCAGGATATCTATAATCACAGCGATAGAAAAAAGAGGTTAACGCAAAATGTCTAAAACGCCGAAGATCATTTACACGCTCACCGACGAAGCGCCTGCGCTCGCGACATACTCTTTGCTACCGATTATTGACGCTTTCACCGACGCTGCGGGTATCGAGGTGGAAACCCGGGATATTTCCCTGGCGGCTCGCGTTCTCTCTTTATTCCCCGACTACTTGACTGAAGAGCAGCGTATCGAAGACCACTTGGCCGAGTTGGGTGCACTGGCCAAGGTGCCTGAAGCCAATATCATCAAATTACCGAATATCAGTGCTTCTATGCCGCAGCTACGGGCGGTGATCAAAGAGCTGCAAGAGCAAGGTTACAAGCTGCCCGAGTATCCGGACGATCCCAGCAGCGACGAAGAAAAAGATGTTAAAGCGCGCTACGACAAAGTGAAGGGCAGCGCCGTTAACCCCGTATTGCGTGAAGGTAACTCTGATCGCCGCGCCCCAAAGGCGGTAAAAGAGTACGCCCGCAAGTACCCGCATTCTATGGGAGAGTGGAGCCAGGCGTCGCGTACCCATGTTTCGCACATGCATAGTGGCGACTTCTACCACGGCGAGAAGTCGATGACTCTGGATCGCGCCCGCAACGTCAAGATGGAGCTGATCACTGCCAATGGTGAAACCAAGGTGCTCAAGCCCCGTGTCGAGCTGCTGGAAGGCGAAATCATCGACAGCATGTTTATGAGCAAGAAAGCGTTACTGGAGTTTTACGAGCGTGAAATCGAGGATGCGCGTAAGACCGGTGTGATGTTCTCATTGCACGTAAAAGCGACGATGATGAAGGTCTCGCACCCCATTGTGTTCGGGCACTGCGTCAAAATTTTCTACAAGGACGCTTTTGAGAAGCACGGTGAACTCTTCAAAGAGTTGGGCGTCGATGTGAACAACGGCATCGCTAATCTCTACGATAAAATTGCGACCTTGCCAGAATCCCAGCGTGATGAAGTCATTAGTGATCTGCATGCGTGCCATGACAAGCGCCCAGAGCTGGCGATGGTTGATTCGGCGCGTGGCATCACCAACTTCCACTCACCCAGCGATGTGATTGTCGATGCTTCGATGCCTGCAATGATTCGCGCTGGCGGTAAGATGTACGGTGCTGATGGTCGTCTTAAGGACGTCAAAGCCGTCATGCCCGAGTCGACGTTTGCGCGTATCTATCAGGAAATGATCAACTTCTGTAAATGGCACGGCGCGTTTGATCCGGCCACAATGGGTACTGTGCCCAATGTTGGTTTGATGGCGCAAAAAGCCGAAGAGTACGGCTCGCACGATAAAACCTTCGAAGTGCCTGCGGATGGTGTTGCCAATATCACCGATCTGGACACGGGTGAAGTACTGCTGTCACAGACTGTGGAGCAGGGCGATATCTGGCGTATGTGCCAGGTCAAAGACGCGCCGATCCGCGACTGGGTGAAGTTGGCGGTTGAGCGCTGCCGTGATTCTGGTATGCCGACGGTGTTCTGGCTTGACCCTTACCGTCCGCACGAGAATGAGCTGATCAAAAAGGTCAAAACGTACCTCAAAGATCACGATACTGATGGCCTCGAAATCCATATCATGTCTCAAGTTCGGGCAATGCGTTACACCCTTGAACGCGTGATTCGTGGCCTTGATACAATCTCGGTGACGGGCAACATTCTCCGCGATTACCTGACAGACCTATTCCCGATTCTTGAATTGGGTACTAGTGCCAAAATGCTTTCTATCGTGCCGCTGATGGACGGCGGCGGTCTGTTTGAAACGGGGGCTGGTGGTTCCGCACCTAAGCACGTTCAGCAGCTGCTTGAAGAGAACCACTTACGCTGGGACAGCCTTGGCGAGTTCCTGGCGCTGGTTGCTTCTTTGGAGCACCTCGCCAAACGTTTTGGCAATGATCGTGCTAAGTTACTGGCAAAAGCGTTGGATGAAGCTAACGGCAAGTTCCTTGAGAGCAATAAATCACCTTCGCGCAAAGTAGGTGAGCTTGATAACCGAGGAAGCCACTTCTATCTAGCGCTCTATTGGGCAGAAGCACTGGCAGCTCAGGATGAAGATGCTGAACTAAAAACACGCTTTGCCCGTTTGGTAGAAACGCTGAAAGCCAATGAAGCTACGATTATTGACGAACTGAATGGCGTGCAAGGCCAGCCTGTTGACCTTAAAGGCTATTACCACCCGAATGGAGAAGTGGCTAGTCAAGTTATGCGCCCGAGTAAGACGCTCAACGAAGCCCTTGCAATGGTCGCTAACGGTTAAATAAATCACAGGCACTCAGTGTTGCCGCTCGGCAATACCCATGAAAACGCTGTGATATCCCTCGCCCGCCTTGGTGGGCGAGGGTTTTTTGTCTTATTTAGTATGCTAATTTTGTATTTTCCATGAACCCTTGCTGGTAACGGGCGTCTTATTACAGTGAGTTGGATAACGCTGAATGAGTAATGGCTAGAGTCATTAGAGCTAGCGTAATTAAAGCCAGGGCAACGAACGCTAGAATGACTCAAGTGCTATAAGACACCACCCGCCAGCTAAGAGACGACAAACCTTGCTGCTTATGCCTACTACAGACAGCCTATGCGTCACGGCTATCCTGCACGCAGGAATGACTCGGCCTGATGCGCCTGAATATGATGATGATCTGGCCGTTGAGCCAGCTGAGCCTGAGCTTGCTCGGCCGCCGCTATATAAAGTGGTACTTCATAATGACGATTTCACTCCGATGGAGTTCGTCGTTGAGGTATTACAGGAGTTTTTTAATATGGATAGTGAGCAAGCGGTCCAGGTCATGCTTGCGGTGCATACCCAAGGTAAAGCAACGTGTGGGATCTTTACACGGGATATTGCAGAAACGAAAAGTTACCAAGTCAATGAATATGCCCGCGAATGCGAGCATCCTTTAATGTGTGATATTGAAGCTGCTGACTGAAAGCGTTGAAAAAAATTAGCGATGGGCCTTGCAAGTGCGCCATTTGTACCCGATGTTGAAAGTGCCGGTCGATTAAACTGATCCGACGCAAGCCCTAGGTGGCGACACGCCCTAGGTAGTAGCGAAAAGGGGACTGCCATGCTGAGCAAAGAACTTGAACTTACCCTGAACACGGCCTTCACCGTGGCTCGCTCAAAGCGCCACGAGTTTATGACCGTTGAGCATCTGCTCCTGGCGTTGTTGGATAATGCGTCAGCAGTTGACGTGCTAAAGGCGTGTGGGGCGAATCTCGATAAGCTGCGGTCCGATCTGCAGGATTTTATTAATTCGACTACGCCATTGATTCCTGAGAGTCAAGCGGATCGCGAAACGCAACCAACCCTTGGGTTTCAGCGCGTACTGCAACGTGCTGTATTTCACGTGCAGTCATCTGGAAAGAGTGAAGTGACTGGCGCTAATGTGCTGGTCGCTATTTTTTCTGAGCAAGAAAGCCAAGCCGTTTACTTCCTCAAGCAGCAAAGCGTTGCACGCGTAGACGCTGTTAACTATATCGCTCATGGTATTTCTAAGGTGGCTGGCCATGGGCCTGCTCCATCGCCATCTTCTCAAGAGAGTGAAGATGCTGAAGAGAGTAGCTCTGAAGGGGCTGCGCATCCGTTAACCGGTTACGCTACCAACCTGAATGAGCAGGCGCGTCAAGGCAAAATAGACCCACTGATTGGTCGCGACCATGAGCTTGAGCGCGTGGTGCAAATCCTTGCCCGTCGCCGCAAGAATAATCCGCTATTGGTCGGCGAGGCGGGTGTTGGTAAAACCGCTATCGCGGAAGGTTTGGCAAAGCGCATTGTTGAAGAAGATGTGCCAGATGTGATTGCTGACGCAGTGGTCTACTCACTTGATATGGGGGCGCTGTTAGCGGGTACTAAATACCGTGGTGATTTCGAGAAGCGCCTAAAAAGCTTGCTTAGTGAATTACGTAAGCAGCCTAACGCCGTACTCTTTATTGACGAGATTCATACCGTTATTGGAGCAGGGGCTGCTTCGGGTGGCGTCATGGATGCGTCTAATTTATTGAAGCCCTTACTTTCCTCTGGTGAGTTGCGTTGTATCGGTTCGACAACCTTCCAAGAGTTTCGCGGTATTTTTGAGAAAGATCGCGCCCTGGCTCGTCGGTTCCAAAAAGTGGATGTGCTCGCACCTTCTGTAGATGACACCATCAAGATTCTGAAAGGGCTGCGTTCGCGCTTTGAAGAACACCATGAGCTTAAGTACACCGATGGTGCGCTAGAGAGTGCCGCTCGTTTGGCTGATCGCTATATCAATGACCGTCACCTACCTGACAAAGCCATCGATGTGATTGATGAAGCTGGCGCGCACCAACGGATGCTGCCTCCGGAAGTACGGGCTAACACCATTGATGTTGAACAGGTGGAAGCAGTAGTGGCATCTATTGCGCGGATTCCGCCAAAGAGTGTTTCAAGCTCTGATCGTAAATTGCTTGAAAAGCTCGATCGCGACTTGAAAATGCTGGTGTTCGGGCAAGATGAGGCCATCGACACTCTCTCTGCTGCCATTAAGCTTTCCCGTGCCGGTTTGAAATCGCCAGATAAACCAGTAGGTAGTTTCTTGTTTGCTGGCCCAACCGGCGTTGGTAAGACCGAAGTGGCTAAGCAGTTGGCGCATATCATGGGGATCGAGCTAGTACGCTTTGATATGTCGGAGTACATGGAGCGTCATACTGTTTCACGCTTGATTGGTGCCCCTCCAGGCTATGTTGGCTATGACCAAGGCGGACTGTTAACTGAAGCCATTACCAAGCAGCCGCACTGTGTATTGTTGCTAGATGAAATTGAGAAGGCGCACCCTGAAGTGTTTAACCTGCTTCTGCAGGTTATGGATCACGGTCGTTTGACAGACAATAATGGCCGCGAGGCGGATTTCCGTCATGTTATCCTGATCATGACCTCTAACGCAGGGGCGGAGCAGGCATCACGGCGCTCTATCGGTTTCCAAAGCCAAGATCACTCAACTGATGCGATGGAAGTGATTCGCCGTACCTTCTCGCCTGAGTTCCGCAACCGCTTGGATGGTATTATCCAGTTCCATGCACTGCCAACGTCCGTTGTGCGTAACGTTGTCGATAAGTTCCTTATCGAGCTACAAGCGCAGCTGGATGAAAAACGTGTACAGCTTGAAGTGGATGATACAGCAAGAGACTGGTTGGCAGAGAAGGGATACGACCCTGATATGGGCGCGCGCCCAATGGCCCGCTTGATCCAAGAGAAACTGAAAAAGCCGTTGGCCGAGATGATTTTGTTTGGTGAGTTGGCTGATCAAGGCGGCATTGTGCACGTTAGCCTTGAAGAGGGAGAGCTGCATTTATCAATGGAATCGGAGATGGCAGATGCGCCCTGAAAAGGGCGCTAAGGCCACCTAAGTCCACACTAGGCCCTTATGCTCATGCCTGACTAGCACAGCGCCCTGTCATCCGACGGGGCGTTGTCGTTTCCAGAGAGCGGCGCCGTACTTACGCTATATTTGCACTGTATTTGAAAACAGGATGCGTGCTTGCGCGGACAGTGTTTGCTTGAAGGCATTACCAAGGCTTAGCGCGAGCGATAAACGATACGGCCTTTTGACAGATCGTAGGGCGTCAGCTCTACTTTTACCTTGTCACCTGTCAGGATGCGGATGTAGTTTTTGCGCATCTTGCCTGAAATATGAGCGGTAACAACGTGGCCGTTTTCCAGCTCAACACGGAACATGGTGTTGGGAAGGGTATCAACAATAACGCCTTCCATTTCAATATGATCTTCGCGTGCCATATAGGCAGATCCTCACTTATTTAACGTAATGGTTTGGTCTAATTAGTTACTTCAGTGGGTATCGTCAGATGACGGCTACCCAGCAAGCAGCGCTATATTGTGCCGTAAGCCTGCCATCAAGGCAAAAAAGCTGGCAAGTTTAGCAAATTAAAGGCCGCCAATGACGCCCGTCGAGCACTTCTATTGGCGTGAACGCACGCTTATAGCTCATCTTACGGCACTCCTCAATCCAATATCCAAGATATAAGTGGGGGAGAGACTTTTCACCACACAGTTCAACAAGTTTGAGAATAGCAAACGTTCCCAGGGATCGCTTTTCCAGGGTCTTATCGACACTAAAAAACGTGTAAATAGCCGATAGCCCATGGTCAAGTTGATCAAATGCCGCGACCGCGACGAGTTTCCCGTCTAGATGCATTTCTAAAAGATGTGCATAGGGTTCTTCAAGCGTTAAAAAGGTACGATACTGCTCTCGGCTCGGCGGATACATGTCACCATCGGCGTGGCGTAAGCGGATATAGTCTGCATAGAGCGCATAATGCTCTGCCTCATAGCGTGCAGGTACTACCCGTGTAGTAATATCAGCATTAAGACGCCAGAGCTTGCGTTGGGTGCGGTTAGCGCTGAAGTCGCTGATAGGAATGCGTACTGAGCGACAGGCACTGCAACCTTCGCAGTGAGGGCGGTATAGATGGCGACCGCTGCGACGAAAACCGAGCAATGACAGTGAATCATAAACGCCAGGAACGGGAGATTCCTGGGGGTCCAGGAACAGAGTGGTTGCTTCCTTGCCAGGAAGATAGCTGCAGGCATGGGGAACGGTTAGGAAGAAGCGCAAATCCCGCACTGGGCGGCGAGGAGCGTTACTACTCACGGCTTGCCTCCTTGCTTAGTTTGAACATGGACTAGTTTGAACATGGACTAGCTTGAACATGGACTAGTTTGAATACGTCTACCATGCTGGATGATGGCCTGAAGCAATGGCACCAAGCCAAGGTGATCCAGGTATAGTAGGCGCTTCATTGGTCATATTCGTTAAGTTAAATGCCTCGTTAGGCAACCACTTTTCAAGATAGTTGATGAACGTCTTACGAGCGACTGTTGTCGCACCAAGGCTCGCCAAGTGAGGTGTGTGCATCTGACAGTCGATCAGTTTACCCTCATGGTGTTGCATGGCATTGGCTAAGTGGGCAAGGGCAATTTTGGAAGCATCGGGCACTTTCGAGAACATTGATTCGCCAAAGAAGATAGGCCCCATGGCTAATCCATAAAGCCCGCCAACCAGTTGGCCATCAAGATGCACTTCAATGCTATGCGCGATGCCTAGCTCATGTAGACGTTGGTAAGCGTGGCGCATATCTTGATTGATCCAGGTGCCCGGTTCCCCAGAACGTGGCGCAGCGCATGCTTTAACAATGTTTTCAAACTGTTGATCAAGAGTGACGATAAAGCCACCATGTCGCAATCGCTTAACAAGGCTACGACGTCGTTTAAACTGTGCTGGTTGCAATACCATGCGTGGGTTGGGGCTCCACCATAAGATAGGTTCATCATCGCTATACCATGGAAAAATACCTTTTCGGTAAGCGTCGATTAACCAGTGGGGGGAGAGTTCTCCGCCCGCGGCAAGAAGGCCGTTCGGTGACTCGAGGGCAAGTTCGGTAGACGGAAAGATGGGCTGTGGCGATGAAAGCCAAGGTAGCATTGTTTGCTCCTGTTACTGAACACTTCGATAGAAGCGCTGTGACGGCGAAAGGATGCTCGGTATGATGCAAACTCGCAAGTGGATTAAAGACGCCATTGAGGTGTAAAGGGAGAATCGCTTGAAAGTAAATAAGGCGGTAGACAAGCGAACGCAACGTAACTCGCGTCAACCATCATCAACGGCCTCAACTGGGCGAGTTAAAGCTGCAAAGGATAAAGCTCGTCGATTTGGTTTGCGCTTGCAGGGCTCGGCGCGTGAAGGTGTGGTCGTCGTGCTGCTTGCGTTGTGCGTATTTTTGTTATTGGCACTGTTTAGTTATGACCCTGCCGACCCAGGTTGGTCTTATCAAGGTCCGGAAACGGATGTTCATAACTGGATGGGAGCTGTTGGTGCCTGGCTTGCAGACGTGCTGTATTCGCTGTCGGGAGCAAGTGCCCTGTGGTGGCCGGGAATGTTTGGTTATGCAGCCTGGTGGCTAATGAGATCGCGCCAAGTACGCTTTGATATCGATCCGGTAGCGATCGCTGTCCATACCGGAGGGTTGGTGCTGCTTATCTTCGGCACGACGATGCTAGGGGCGCTGCATTTTTATCATCCTGACAGCATTTTGCCTTACGCCTCTGGCGGTATATTGGGCGAAGGGTTAGTCAGTACCCTAAAACCCCTGGTCAGCAGCGGCGGCGTTGGCCTTATTTCTGCCGCACTAATCTTGATCGGCTTTCCACTGTTTAGCGGCATGTCGTGGTTGCAGGTGGCTGATGAGCTTGGTCGTCGCCTGTGTAAAGTAGGCGGGTGGTTCAGCGCTCGGCGTGCTAAAGGGCGTGAGAAACGCTCCCAGCGTGCTGCTGTACGTGCTGCCGCGAAAGCGGCGTCTCAAAAAGTAAAAGAGAAACCGCTAGCTGAATTTAAAGCGGCTAAGCCAGAGAGTGACGAGCAGCGCCCAAGTCAAAAAGAGAGTAGTCACCAGCAGGCACCCGCCCAAGAAAGCAGCCGCGTACGTCGTGAACCTAGTTTTTCTACGACGACTGATACCTCAATTCCATGGGCAGCTGCTGCATTTTCAGGTGCGTTGCCTGAGGAGGGCTTGCCTAAGTCAGCATCCTCAGCTGCGCCTGAACAGGCTGTTCCTGAACAGGCTATCCCTCATGATGCTTCGCCGGCTGAGCCTAATGGCCAGCCGCCTGTCAACACAGTTGAAGAACGGCGTGAAGCTCAAACAGAAGCTAAAACAGAGCCTAAAACAGAGCCTAAAATAGAGCCTAAAATAGAGCCTAAAATAGAGCCTAAAATAGAGCCTAAAATAGAGCCTAAAATAGAGCCTAAAATAGAGCCTAAAATAGAGCCTAAAATAGAGCCTTTTGCGAACAGCGATGTGGAAAAAACGGCGCAAGACACTGTAGAAAGCGTCGAGGAAAAGTTACCCAGCGCGCCTCGCGAGGATGCTTTTGCGCTACGCACCAAGGAAGAAGGCAGTGAGCCAACACTTTCAGTACCCCTCTCCGCGAGAGAGACTGAGCCGACGTTCGATCAGCCAGCGCGTGATGAGCTGGCAGATGAAAAAACGGCGTCTCATTCTGCGCCTAGTTTCCAGCCAGCAGAGACGCAGCCATTTAATTCATCGGCAGTCGCATCACGCGATGAAATAGAGCCTCAAGCTGCGTCTCAGGCGATGTCTTATGCAGCGCATGAAATAAAACAGCATGATGCAGCTAAGCAAGGTGACGACGTTGAGCGCGAGATGGCGCCTGTTCCTACCAGAATGCCTGAACCCGAGCATACGCCCACGCCCGCAATCACGCCGCGAGATCGAGACGAGGGTGGCTCTCGCTCTGTCTATGCGAATCCCCCAGAGCCTCGCTCCGAACGGGTGCCTGAAGTCGTACCAGAGCCAGTATGGGATGATGAGGACGACGACCTTCCTGTTGCACGGCCAGCCGTCACGGCCATGCGCCAAGAGCCAACGCTTCATGACGCTGGGGTGCCTAGCGTTGAGCCATTCAGAGCGGAGGCACCTGGAGTTGAGAGTTTCCGAGAGGAGCCTTCTGAGGCGCTGGCTCCAAATGACATGCCTGCCGACGCGGCGTCTTCTGAAGAAAAAGAAGACGCCGACAGCGGGCCTACTCTATGGACGGTTGAGCATCTGCAGAGCCAGCGTCCGGCGTTTGAAACCTTCGATGAGCCAGAAGGGGATGTGCCTAGTCTCCAACTGCTGACGCCCCCAGAACCGCATGAGCCTAATTACACCGACGAGCAGCTTGCTGATATGGCCGAGCTCTTGGAAGTGCGGCTGCGTGAGTATGGTGTTAAAGCGGAAGTCGTTGATACATGGCCTGGTCCTGTTATCACTCGGTTTGAAATTAAGCCAGCGGCTGGGGTGAAAGTTTCCAAAATCAGTAACCTTGCCAAAGACCTAGCACGTTCGTTAATGGTCAAGAGTGTACGTGTGGTGGAGGTTATTCCTGGTCGTCCAACGGTCGGTATTGAAATACCTAACCCCCATCGCGCAATGATTCGCCTGCGTGAAGTCATTGACTCTGACCGCTATCAACAGGAGAGCTCGCCACTGACCATGGCGTTGGGTCAGGACATTGGCGGCGGGCCGGTTGTCGCTAATCTAGGTAAGATGCCTCACCTGCTGGTTGCGGGTACGACGGGGTCTGGTAAGTCAGTGGGTGTTAATGCCATGCTGATTTCCATGCTGCTTAAAGCGACCCCGGATGAGCTCAAGCTAATCATGGTTGACCCAAAAATGCTGGAGCTGTCAGTTTACGATGGCATTCCGCACCTTTTGGCACCCGTGGTCACTGATATGAAGGAGGCTGCAAATAGTCTTCGCTGGTGTGTGGCGGAGATGGAGCGCCGCTACAAATTAATGGCAGCAATGGGAGTGCGTAACATTGCAGGCTTTAATGGTCGTTTAGATGAGGCTGAGAATGCCGGCGCACAAGTTGCCGACCCGCTTTGGGAGCCGCAGCCTTGGGAAATGCATCAGACGCCACCAATCCTTGAAAAGCTGCCCTATATCGTGGTGGTGATCGACGAGTTCGCCGACATGTTTATGATCGTCGGGAAGAAAGTTGAAGAACTCATTGCTCGCTTGGCGCAAAAGGCGCGCGCAGCGGGTATCCATCTGATTTTGGCTACTCAGCGTCCCTCTGTTGATGTAGTGACGGGGCTGATTAAAGCGAATATTCCGTCGCGCATGGCCTTCCAGGTATCGTCGCGGATTGATTCACGTACCATTCTGGATCAGGGAGGCGCCGAAAGTCTGCTTGGCCATGGTGATATGCTTTATCTACCTGCAGGTTCGGGGCCGCCTAACCGGATTCATGGTGCTTTTGTAGACGATGACGAAGTGCACCGGGTTGTGGATGACTGGAAGCGACGTGGCACACCTGATTACATCGAAGAGATTTTGTCAGGCGGTGTCACTGCCGATGCGCTGACGGGGCTTGAGGCTGAGGGTGTTGATGGCGATGATGCTGAGCAGGATGCGCTTTATGATGAGGCGGTTCAGTTCGTTACTGAAACACGCAAAGCTTCTATATCTGCCGTTCAGCGTCGCTTCAAAATCGGCTATAACCGCGCTGCGCGCCTGGTAGAAGCTATGGAAGGTGCCGGTGTGGTGACATCTATGGGGTCTAACGGCGCCCGTGAAGTGCTAGCACCGCCCCCGGTAGGCCACTGACTTATCTGTTAGTGAATGCCAGGTGCTTGGTTCAATAATGCAATAAGCGTGAAAATCGCGCCGTAGGTGAAACCCTGCGGCGCGTTTTGCGTCTGAGAGGCTACACGGATCGTCTTAACGCTCCTTGCCTTGTCCGCTATCCGGCAATGACTGCCTAGGGAGAAAATAATGCGCGATACACATACTCGACGCTCATCAGCGTTGGCGTTAGCAGCCAGTGCGCTAGGATTAGCCTTTGCATCGCCTGTTGCGTGGGCCAACGAGGCCGCAGAGCGCCTGACTGAGCGGCTTGACCCGCTTGAGAACTATCAAGCGACATTTGAACAGCAAATTTTGGACGGTGGTGGTGAGCGTTTACAAAGCGCGCGTGGAGAAATGTGGCTGTCGCGTCCCGGCATGCTGCGTTGGGAAGTCGATGCGCCTTATACGCAAGTTGTCGTCTCGGATGGTGATGATGTTTATCTCTATGACCCTGATCTTGAGCAAGTCACCATTCAGGCAATGGATGACCGGGTCACTCACACCCCCGCGCTGTTGCTTTCAGGCAGTGCAAGCGACTTAACTGCCAGCTATGACGTATTTCATGAGCAGCAGGGCGGTGACGACGTGTTTACGCTGATTCCCATCTCAGCGGATACGTTATTCGAAGAGCTCAGCATGGTCTTTGACGATCAGACCTTAACGCAACTGTGGATGATGGACAGCACTGGTCAGCGTACTGCGATTACGTTTAGCGACATTACCCGTAACGGTAATATTGACCGCGACTTATTCAGTTTTGATATTCCTGAAGGCACTGATGTTATCCGCGAAGAGCTGTAAAAAATGGTGTGAGAAGAGCAATGCACGCTCGCAATAATGTCACCCGATAATCCGGTCAGGCACCTTAAGGTGCCTGATCAGCTTCTAGATCCTGCTGTTCCCGCCATGCCATTATTTCACCAAAGCGTTTCTCCTGACCAAGGACGCTCGGTTCATAAAAGCGTGCTTTAGGTAAATCATCAGGCCAACAGTCATGAGCGCTGCCAGCAGGGTAACCATGGGGTTCGTTATGCGCGTAGCGATAACCGTGGCCATGCCCTAACTGCTCCATCAATTTGGTAGGGGCGTTACGAAGATAGCTGGGCACTTCCAACTGTGGTTGCTGCTGCACAAACTGCTGCGCAGCCTTCCAGGCACGGTCGATACGATTACTTTTTGGAGCAACCGCTAAGTGAATGGCGGCGTGGGCAATCGCTCGCTGGCCCTCATAATCGCCTAAGCGTAAGTAGGCATCCCAGGCAGCAATGACCAGGGGCAGTGCTCGTGGGTCAGCATTGCCGACATCTTCGGAGGCAATCGCCGTTAAGCGGCGCACAATATCAAGCGGGTCGCCGCCCCCCTGTAAAAAGCGTGCCATATACAGCAAGGCTGAATCGGGGCGTGATGAGCGAATTGATTTATGAATTGCTGATAATAAATCGTAATAAGCATCACCCTGCTTATCAAAGGCGCTTGATTGATGGCCGACAACATCGGCTAGCACCGCTTTGTGTAGTACCTCTTTATCACCATGTTGTTGAGTAAAGTCGCAGGCCGTTTCCAGTAGCCCCAGCGCGCGGCGAGCGTCGCCTGCACTAGCATGAGCAAGGGCATCTAATACTCCCTCTTCCATCTCGATGCGGCGCCTCCCCAGCCCATGCTCAGCATCGCTTAATGCCTGTGATAACACCTGAATGAGCTCGTCATGGCTCAGCGGTTTAAGTACATACACGCGTGCACGGGAAAGTAGCGCCGAATTGACCTCAAAAGAGGGGTTTTCTGTCGTTGCACCGATCAGTGTGAGCAGGCCAGACTCCACATGGGGCAGTAACGCATCCTGTTGGCTCTTGTTCAGACGGTGGATTTCATCTAAGAACAGCAGGGTGGGGGATGTGCGTTGCTGTGCTCGTTCGACGGCAGAGCGAATTTCTTTTACACCGGCCATGACGGCACTTAAATGCTCAAGATAAGCGCCAGACGCGCGTGCTAATAACTCTGCTAGTGTGGTTTTCCCCACGCCTGGCGGCCCCCACAAGATCATTGAGCGCACAATGCCAGACTCTGCCATTCGACGTAGCGGTTTATCAGGCCCCACTAGTGCTTGCTGGCCGACGTAATCGTTAAGGGTTAGTGGGCGCATACGGTAGGCAAGGGGCACGTCTTCGCTCGTGGTAACGGACGCGCGGTCAAAAAGATCCATATAAACGTTCCCTATCAATTTCCAGCGTAAATCTTGCCATTGAACAATCAACGATTAACACGTGTCTGTGGTAAATAATGTAACGTCGGGCTACCTTTGGGCATAACCGACGGATAAGCGCCTACTTGTCTAGGTAATGCCAAAGGCGCATGGTAACGATTAACACCAGTGTAGTTGAACCCTGCTCATGCCATGCGCCTAAGCGCTAGCAGGCAATGGGCGAAAGGTAAGGCACTTACAAAGGAGGTGGCAAGATGTTAAACCAACTGCGTCTAGATCATGCCAACATGGCGCGAATGCTCCATGTGTTGCAGCTGAAACAAAAAACACTCGTGAGCGGTGAACGGCCCGATTTCCAGTTGATGCGCGAGGTGGTGGATTACATTTTGTCTTATATGGATGGTTTCGCTTCTCCGCTGGAAAAAATCTGCGTGGAGCGTCTGCAAAAGCAGGCCCCTGAGCATCTGCCATTGATGGAGCAAATGGCCAGTGACTATCGTAAATTAAAGCCGCGCCTGTCTCGTTTATCCAATGATATCGACATGATTCTAATGGATAATGTGCTGCCAATGGACCTCTTTGCAGAGGCGCTGAAAGAGTACCTTGACGCACACCGTGCTTATCTCCGTCATGAGAGAGAGGGCCTGTTCCCGCTGATAGATGAGCATTTTAGCGAAGAAGATATGGAAGAGCTTCGTCAAGCGCTACCTGAGGGGGCTGAACAAGAGCTAGAGCGCCTACAGCAAGCGTACCCCGAACTTTACGCTGAATTGCGTGGTGCCGAAGTGCCGCCAATGTAGCGCGTCGGCTGATCACTCAAGGGGTAGCGGGGCGTGTTAGACTAACGCCCCGTTTTTATTGGCGGCTTGAGGAGGGTGGTGTGTACAAAACGTATTGGTTGGTTCAGCGGTGATGTCAGGGCCTGTACTACTGTTTGATTCAGGTGTGGGGGGGCTTTCTGTTGCCCATGCGCTTCGCCAACATTATCCCCACCTGGCAATGTGTTATGCCTGTGATAATGCGTGGTTACCCTATGGTCTACGCGATGATGTGACGCTCTCCCAGCGTATTGTCTCGGTATGTAAAGCAGCCGTGGATGCCTGCCAAGCGAGTGTCTTAGTCGTTGCCTGTAATACCGCTAGCACTCTAGCGTTAGAGGGATTGCGCGCAGCGTTAGATATCCCGGTTGTTGGAACGGTGCCTGCTATCAAACCTGCCGCGTTGCGTAGTCAGACACGTCACATTGGCTTGCTCGCTACCGCGGCGACCGTCAATAGGCCGTATACGCAGATGTTAATTAATAGTTTCGCGAGTGACTGTGTGATCACCAGGGTGGCAGCAGGTGAGCTTGTCACAGAGGCGGAAGCGTGGCTATCCGGCATACCGATTAACCAACAGCGCATAAACCTAGCGCTAACACCTTTATGGCAGGCTACCCAGGCTAACCCTGCACTTGATACCGTTGTGCTGGGCTGTACCCATTTTCCTCTGCTGAAAACTGAGCTAATCCGGCTATCGCCGGTACCTCTGGTGTGGGTAGATTCTGGCGATGCAATTGCTCGTCGAGTAGGACAAGTGGCGCCTACCATCACCAGCAGTGCCCAAGATGGACGTTGTTTCACGACAGCATCAGCGTCGCAACTGACTAACGGGTTAGCACGTTTTGGTTTTCACGCGCCACAACAATTATCGATTCCTAACGCGGTGTAGTCCCTCTGTTAGGTTATTTGTTTTTATTGATGTTATTTACTTAAATGAGGAACTACCTTGGCGATCCCCACTGTAGAACCAGAACGCTACGCCGAACAGCTCGCTGAAAAGCAAGCCTACGTGGAGAAGACCTTTGCAGCGTTCACCACGCCCACGCTAGAAGTCTACCCCTCACCGCCAAGCCACTATCGGCAACGCTGCGAATTTCGTATTTGGCATGAAGATGATGACCTCTTCTACGCCATGTTTGAGGTCGATTTGGATAATCCGAAAAACAAGCGTGTCGTGCGTTTGGATCAGTTCCCCGTCGCCAGTGAGCATATCAATGCGCTGATGCCGCGTCTGCGAGAAGCGTTTCTTGCCAGCGATGAACTTCGTCGGCGCTTGTTTCAAGTTGAGTTTTTAACCACCTTATCTGGCGAAGCCCTGGTAACGCTGATTTACCACCGGCCGCTTGGCGAGGCCTGGGAGGCCGAAGCGCGTGCGCTGGAGACAAAGCTTGGTATCATGATTATTGGCCGTTCGCGCAAACAGCGCTTGGTGCTAACCCGCGATCATGTATGGGAGCGCTTAACAGTTGATGGTCGTGAGCTGGTTTATCAGCAGGTTGAAAACAGCTTTACTCAGCCAAATGCGCATATCTGCCAGACCATGCTTAGCTGGGCTAGAGAGGCCACCGCCGGACGGCAGGATGAAGACTTGGTGGAGCTTTACTGTGGAAACGGTAACTTTACCATTGCGTTAGCGGATAACTTCCGCCGCGTTTTAGCGACCGAAATTTCGCGCACCTCGGTAGCCAGCGCTAACGTTAACCTGGACGCTAACGGGGTCGCCAATGCTCAGGTCGTAAGAATGTCCGCTGAAGAGTTCGCCTTGGCGCTCAAAGGCGACAAAACAGGTCGCCGAGTGACGGAGATGGCGTTGGATGCGTATGAGTTTTCTAGCGTGCTAGTCGACCCACCAAGAGCGGGTCTGGACGCCGAAAGTTGTCATCAAATCAGCGAATACGCTCAAATCGTCTATATTTCATGCAATCCTGCAACGCTAGCCGAAAACTTAACCATACTGACGCAAACACACCAAATTGAACGGTTCGCGCTTTTTGATCAGTTTCCGTTTACCGAGCATTGTGAATGCGGTGTATTGCTCAAACGAAAGGTTGCTGCGCAATAGAAAGCTTATTGATAATGTTTAAGAGCGCTTGTCAATAGTGCTTATGATGCATAAGCGGCATACACCATGAAGAACCTGTCAGATGGTTAGGGGGATAAGTAACGGTAGCGTAAGCTAGTGGATAGTGTGGCCTAAGGGCCTATTGTCCTTCGTTTTTTTGGCCTAATTTGTGGCCTCAGGCAGTCGAGGTGATGGATGCATTACGTTGCGATTGAAGAGAGTCGGCGGGATCTTTTGAAGCAGCTACAAGAGCGATTGGATGCGCGACTGGAGCCGGAGCGAGCGGCAGATGTTGAAGCCTTTGCTCGCCACTTCTACGCCACAGTCCCCGTTGAGGACTTGGTGGATCGGCGTTTAGACGACTTGTACGGGGCCACACTGTCGATTTGGCAGTTTTTACAGCACCACGATCCGCAGCATCCTAAGGTGCGTATCTTCAATCCTGACTTTGAAGAGCATGGCTGGCAGTCAACTCATACCTTCGTTGCCGTTTTGCACGAAGATATGCCATTTTTGGTCGATTCGGTACGGATTGAACTTAATCGTCGCGGGCTGACGGTTCACGCTATTCAGAATGCGGTACTTGCCGTGGCGCGTGATGGCCAGCATCAGCTCAAAGCACTGGCCTCGCCAAGAGATGAAAATGCGCCTGATGCGCGCGAGTCGCTGATGGTCATTGAGGTGGATCGTCACTCGGATCCTGAATCGCTGACCAAAATTGAGAATAAGTTACATGAAGTGCTGCGCGATGTTAGAACCGCCGTCAGCGATTTTGACGAGATGTGCGGCCAAATCACCTCGGCTATTCAAGAGTTAGAAAAGAACTGCCCGCCGCAAATTGATCCTGATGATCATGAAGAGGCCATCGCGTTCCTGGAGTGGCTGCTCAAAGACAACTTTACCTTCCTGGGTTACGACGAGTACCTACTGGAAGGTAAAGAGCTGCAGCGCGACCCCAATAGTGTTCTGGGCGTGTTCCGCCTTGATCAGCCGCGTTACCGCGAGCGTATCCGCACTGAAGAGGGGGTTGATGAAAATGGCGACTATGTACTAGTACCCCAGCTACTGTCGTTTGCTAAAAGCGCGCATCATTCCCGGGTGCATCGCCCCACGTACCCAGACTACATTACCGTTGATCGCTATGACGACGACGGCAATGTGATTGGCGAGCGGCGCTTCTTTGGCTTGTTCACGTCTACGGTTTATAACGAATCGCCACGCAATATTCCGCTGCTGCGTCGCAAGTTGAAAGCCGTGATGGATATTGCCGGGTTTAACCCCCAGGGGCATAACGGCAAACAGCTGTTGCAAGTGTTGGAAGTATACCCGCGTGATGACCTCTTCCAGATCAGCACCGAATCCCTGGCCAGCACAGCACTGGGTATTCTTAATATCCGTGAACGCCGTCAAGTGCGCTTGTTTATTCGCGCGGACGTCAGCGGTAAGTTCTACTCCTGCTTAGTCTTTGTTCCTCGGGATGTGTTCTCTACCGACCTGCGCCAGCGCATACAAACGATGCTATGCGATGAACTCGACGCTCATTTTGGCGACTTTAATACCTATTTGTCAGAATCGGTTTTAGCCCGTATTCAGCTTATTTTGCGCTTTAATGGTGAAGGACCTAGCCAATACGATCTTAAGCGCTTAGAAAATAAAGTGGCACGTTTAGCACGTAGCTGGCGTGATGAGCTTCAAGAAGCAATGATCGAAGGGTTTGGTGAAGAGCGCGCCAACCACCAAATGGATCACTTCCATGAGGCATTTTCGGCCAGTTACCGAGAAGATTTCAATGCGCGCACAGCGGTGTTTGATGTTCAGCATCTGCTGACCCTGGATAGCGGTGACGATCTCTCGTTGTCACTGTATCGCCCCTTGGAAGAGCAAGCGGGCGGTATGAACTTAAAGCTTTTCCATCGTGAAACCCAGATCCCGCTGTCTGATGTGCTACCGATGATGGAAAACCTGGGGTTGCGCGTTATCGGTGAGCGCCCTTATGACATTAATGCCCCGCAGCAGCGTTACTGGATTCATGACTTCGAGCTGGAACATAGTCGCGAAGGCGTAAATTTAAGTGAAATGCGCGACACCTTCAGCGAAGCATTTAAGCGTATATGGGCTGGTGAGGCGGACAACGACGCTTTTAACCGTCTGATTATTGGTGCTGGCCTGGATTGGCGTGAAGTTGCCATGCTGCGCGGTTACGCCCGTTACCTTAAGCAGATTCGCTTTGGTATGTCGCAGGACTACATCGCGGCTACTCTGGCGAACTATCCGGTAATCACTCAGACGCTCGTTGAGCTATTCCGGTTGCGCTTTGATCCCGTGCGACAGCCCGCAAGCTTAGATGACTGTATTGCTCGTTTAAATGAGCGCCTGGAAAGTGTCGCCAGCCTGAATGATGACCAGCTGCTGCGTCGCTTTATGGAGCTTATTCAAGCGACTCTACGCACTAACTACTACCAGAAAGCGGATGATGGTCGTTTTAAAGACTATATCTCTTACAAACTGGAGCCCTCGAAAGTCACGGGAATGCCCAAACCCCGTCCTGCGTTTGAGATTTTTGTCTGTTCACCCCGCGTTGAAGGCGTTCACCTGCGTGGCGGTAAAGTCGCTCGCGGTGGCTTGCGCTGGTCAGATCGCCACGAAGATTTCCGTACGGAAGTGTTAGGCCTGGTAAAAGCCCAGCAGGTGAAAAATGCGGTTATCGTACCGGTGGGCGCTAAAGGCGGTTTCGTATGCAAGCGCATGCCAGAGAACGCTGACCGTGAAACTCAGCAGAAAGAGGGTATCGCCTGCTACAAAATCTTTATTCGCGCACTGCTGGATGTCACCGACAACCTAGTGGGTGGTGAGGTTGTGCCGCCGCAAAATGTAGTACGCCATGATGGTGACGATAGCTACCTTGTTGTTGCCGCCGATAAAGGGACCGCAACCTTCTCGGATATCGCAAATGAGATATCCATAGAGTACGGTCACTGGCTCGGGGATGCCTTTGCTTCTGGCGGGGCTAACGGTTACGACCATAAGAAAATGGCGATTACCGCGCGTGGTGCCTGGGAATCCGTCAAGCGTCACTTCAAAAACCTTGACGTGAATACCCAGCAAGACTTGTTCACGGTGGTGGGCATTGGTGATATGGCCGGCGACGTGTTCGGCAACGGTATGCTGCTGTCGGATAAAATCCAGCTGGTAGGCGCATTCAACCACCTGCACATTTTTGTCGATCCTAACCCTGACGCAGCAGCTGCTTTCGTCGAGCGCAAGCGCATGTTCAACCTGCCGCGTTCCAGTTGGGAAGACTATAATGCTGAGCTAATTTCACAGGGGGGTGGTGTCTTTAGCCGCAGCGCGAAATCGATCCCGATTACCCCGGAAATGCAGCAGGTGTTTGGTATCGAAGAAACACGCCTTTCACCCAATGACCTGATTCGCGCAATGCTGAAGGCCAAGATTGATCTGTTGTGGAACGGTGGTATCGGTACCTATGTGAAGAGCTCCGATGAAACCGACGCCGACGTGGGTGACAAGGCCAACGACGCGCTGCGTATTAATGGCGCTGAACTGAATTGCCGCGTTGTTGGTGAGGGCGGAAACTTGGGCTTGACCCAGCGTGGCCGGATGGAAGCGGCTGCTAAGGGTGTACGCGTTTATACGGACTTTATCGATAATGCCGGGGGAGTTAACTGCTCTGACCATGAGGTCAATATTAAAATATTGATTGATGAAGTGGTTAAGCGTGGGGACATGACCGACAAGCAGCGCAACCAGCTGCTATCAGATATGACCGAGGAAGTGGCTAACCTAGTCATTCTCGATAACTATCGCCAAACCCAAGCGCTGGATCTGTCAGAGATTCTGTCTCATCAAGGCATGGGGCCATACCGTCGCTTTATCAGTGAGCTTGAATCAGCCGGCCAAATCGATCGTGAATTAGAGTTCCTGCCTGCTGATGATGTGCTTAAAGAGCGCGCCAGCCATGACCAGGGCATGCGGTTACCTGAGCTGTCGGTGCTGATTTCTTATGCTAAGAGCACCCTGAAAGGCGATTTGATCAACTCTGATGTGCCGGATGATCCCTACATTCATCGTCATTTAGAGCGCTTGTTCCCTGACGTCTTAACGGAACGCTACCAGACCGAGATGTATGACCATCGTCTGAAGCGCGAAATTGTTGCCACCCAGGTAGCTAACGATTTAGTCGACCACATGGGCATCGTCTTCGTTCGTCGTCTAATGGACTCTACCGGTGCAGGGCGCGCTGATATTGCTCGTGCTTATGTGGTTGCTCGAGATGCGTTTAACCTGACGGCACTGTGGGAGCAGATTGAGGCGCTGGACAACCAAGTGCCGAACCGTGTGCAGTACTCAATGATGCTCGACCTGATGCGCATGGTTCGCCGCGCAACGCGCTGGTTCCTGCGTCAGCATTTGGGATTATCGACCCAAGATACAATTGAGTACTTCGGGCCTCGCCTTGCTCAGCTGCAGGAAGGGATTGGTGAACTGCTCAGCGGAGAAGAGAAGGCGATATGGCGTAAGCGTTGCGACGAACTGTTAGAAGCAGGCGTGCCTGAAGCGCTAGCCTCTACAGTGGCTGCGTCGCCTAGCCTCTATGCAGGTTTGGGGATTATTCACGCCGCGCGGGTCACCAATGAGAAGCCTCAGCGTGTAGCCGAAGTGTTCTACGAAATTGGCAGTCGCCTAGAACTACCCTGGATTATACAGCAGGTGACCCAGTTGGAAGTGCGTGATGCGTGGCAAGCGCAAGCGCGAGAAACCTTCCGTGACGACATTGATCGCCAGCAATTAGCACTAACGACCAGCGTCCTAAAACTGGAAGCGGGTAGTCGTGACACTCAAGAGCGTGTGGCTCAGTGGCTTGAGCAGCACGCCGAGCTACACCGCCGCTGGTGCCATCTGATTGACGAAGTGCGCGGTGGCAGTGAAGGTGGCTTTGCACTGTTTGCCGTCGCCGTACGTGAACTGGTCGACCTTGCTGAAAGTGATAGCGAAGCGTAAGTCACAAGCTAGCTATCGACTTGCTCGATAAGTAACACCACTTAACCGCGCCCTGAATCAGGGCGCGGTTTTTTTATGACGGTTCTTGAGACCGATCTTGAGACTGCTCTTGTGATCGTTTTTTTACGGCATCGCCTTTCTCGCCGCTCAGCGCTGCGAAGATAACGTGATTTACGCTATACTCTGCGCGCCGCGCGCTATGTCGTTTATTTGCCCTCATGTAGCGTGTCCGTTCGTCTGCTTTATGCCCACTGCTCTGGAGAGCCTCGCTGATGTATAACTTCGCTCGTTCGCTGTTATTTCGACTCGACCCAGAAACATCTCATGGGTTAGCGCTGGGTGCGTTAGATACTCTGCATCGGGTTGGCGGTGTGCAGCGGGTGTATGGTGAGCCTGTGAGCGACCCTGTCGAACTGATGGGGCTGCGTTTTAATAATCGGGTAGGGCTTGCCGCTGGGCTGGATAAAAATGCCGATCACTTGGATGCGCTGGGCGCGCTGGGCTTTGGGTTTGTAGAAGTAGGCACCGTGACGCCCAAAGCGCAGCCAGGTAACCCAAAGCCACGTTTGTTCCGGCTTGCAGGCCATGAGGCGATCATTAACCGTTTTGGGTTCAATAATAAAGGGGTTGAACACCTTGTCGCCCAGGTGAAAAAGCGCCACTACGGAGGCGTTGTAGGCATCAATATAGGTAAAAATTTAACCACCTCGGTGGAAAATGCCCTCGATGATTACCTGCTTTGTTTAGAAGCGGTACACGGCGTTGCTGATTACATTGCGGTCAATATATCCTCGCCTAATACGCCTGGGCTGCGGACATTACAGTTCGGCGAGCAGCTGGATGCGTTACTAGGACCTATCCGTTCGCGTAGCCAAGCATTGGACAACGCGCTAGGCCGTAAGGTACCGCTACTGGTCAAAATCGCCCCAGATATGAGTGAAGAAGAGGTTGGCTTGGTAGCCGACAGTATTGCTCGAAATGCACTGGATGGTGTTATTGCGACAAATACTACGATCGCTCGCGATGCCGTTAAGAGTGACCCTCAGTCAGAAGAGGCGGGCGGGCTTTCTGGAAAACCCGTTTTTGAAGCATCGAATAGGGTGATTCGTCTGTTACGTGCACAATTGCCAACGCTGCCTATTATAGGTGTGGGTGGGATTGATAGCGGTGAAGCCGCTGTTGCTAAAATTGCCGCTGGCGCGGACTTGGTGCAGCTCTATTCAGGGTTGATCTACCAAGGGCCTGGATTAGTGAAGGCGTGCGCCGAGGCATTGAAACAGCAATAGTTGAGCGATAAAAAAGCCCGCTTGTCAGCGGGCTCCGTACTCCAAATGTCATGTTTGAAAAGGTAAAAGAAACTAGGTCATCACCATGGGATTTTTATGGATGCCGGAGACGCCGGTCATCCCGTCCCACTGATCGCCGCGACCTTCACGCCAACCACTCATCCAATACTCGCGTAAATTAACATCTTGACTGGGGCAGTCATCTCGGGAGCGACCCATGACGCCTGCTTTATAGCCGTGAACATAAGCCCGTTGGAAGCGATCACGTTTTTGTCGTTTCATTGGCTAACCTCTTTTCACGAAAGCCTTTGATAAGAAAAGCACGCTGGGCAAAAATGCCCTACTTGCATCAGTGCTATTTCGATAAATAACGTTGGCAAGCCGCCACTTAACGCTAGTGCCTAGCACTCACGTGCTGAACGGGCAAAGCGGCAGACTCGACAAATTAGGGGTCTTGAAAGCTAGTTGCTAATAGAACCCTGACAAACAACGCATGCGTTTTTCAGTAGCTACACTCTTATTGTTAGCTCATTATGGGGTCACTTGTCGACCATCAAATTGTCATAAGACGTAAACTCATTTGCCATATATAGGAATATCGCGCTCTTACGCGCGGCGATAAACATGACCGAGTCGAGCCAAACTGCCCCTCTAAACCTCCTTGCTACCTGCCCAAAAGGCATTGAAGGCCTTTTAGCTGATGAGCTTTCAGCGCTGGGCGCCGAGCCAAGTAAAACGACCGTGGCGGGCGTTTATTTTTCCGCCAATCTAGCAACCGCTTATCGCATATGCTTGTGGTCACGGTTAGCCAACCGCATTATTTTGTTGTTGGCTCGGGAGCCAATGATCGATACCGCCGAACAGGTGCGTGACGTGGTTGCCCGGCTCCCCTGGACACAGCATTTAACACCAGGCAAAACGCTGGCGGTCGATTTCCATGGTCGCAGCGACCATATTCGTCATACCCGGTTCGGTGCCCAGACGGTCAAAGATGGAGTTGTGGATTCGCTGCAGCTAGCTGGCCAGGAGCGCCCAAATGTTGATACCAAAACACCGGATCTGCGCATCTATGCCCATCTACACCGCGCTAACTTAAGTCTGGGAGTTGATCTTTCAGGCGAAAGTTTACATCGCCGTGGCTACCGCCGTGATGTTGGCCATGCCCCCCTAAAAGAGAACTTGGCAGCGGCATTGCTCGTGCGTGCTGGCTGGCCTGAACGAGCAAAAGCCGGTGAGCCGCTGTTAGACCCGCTATGCGGTGCAGGCACGTTGCTGATTGAAGCGGCGCTAATGGCCGCCGACCAAGCACCCAATCTCAATCGGGAGCGCTTCGGCTTTCAGGGCTGGGCAGGTCATGACGAGCCGCTGTGGAAAGAGTTAAAGCGTGAAGCTGAGGCACGGGCGTCGATAGGCCGTAAGCGCTGTAAAACGGCGCTTGTGGGCTTTGATCAGAGCCCGGCGGCATTAACAGCAGCTAAAGCTAACGCCATGCGTGCGGGCATTCCTGCGCTTATTACCTTGCATGGGCAGAGCCTAAGCCAGCTAACCAGGCCAGAGACTATTACTGCCGATCGTGGGCTATTGATAACTAACCCGCCTTATGGCGAGCGCTTGGGTGAGTTGCCTGAGTTGGTGCGTCTGTATGCTCAGTTGGGAGAGAAGGCGAAAGCGCTGTTTCCTGGTTGGACACTGGCGCTGTTTACCGGTAATCCCGATTTAGGGCATCGTCTTGGGCTGCGTGCTCACAAGCAGTATGCGCTGAAGAACGGTGCGTTGGATGCGAAGTTGTTGCTGATGGAAATTGCCGCTCACACGGCCAGTACGCCAGATAGTGGCAGTGTTGCTACTGTCTCGGAAAATGGTGATGTGGCGCAGCAAACAAGCACCAGTGCCAAGCCTGCTGTGTCGGAAAATGCCCAGATGTTTGCCAATCGATTGGCGAAAAACCAAAAACGTCTGAAAAAGTGGCTCAAGAAAAGCGCTGAGACTTGCTATCGTGTTTACGATGCTGATATGCCGGAGTATGCGCTGGCAGTCGATCGTTACGGTGACCGAGTGCACGTTCAAGAGTACGCCGCACCCAGCTCAATCAACCCTGCTCAGGCGCAAAAGCGTCTGTTTGATGCTTTGGAAGTGTTGCCAGATGCCCTCGGTGTTGATCCAGGTAAGGTGTATATTAAGCGTCGTGAGCGGCAAACGGGCAGTGCACAGTACCAGAAGCGGGATGCCAGCGGCGAGCGCTTTGAAGTTCAGGAAGGTGACGCTCGGTTGTGGGTGAACCTGCGTGACTACTTGGATACCGGCTTGTTTCTGGATCATCGCCCAGTGCGCCGTCTGCTTAACGAAATGGCTAGCGGGAAGCGTTTCTTAAACTTGTTTTGCTACACTGCCACGGCAACTGTGCAAGCAGCCTTGGGCGGTGCAAGCGACAGCGTCAGTGTCGATATGTCGAATACCTACCTTGAGTGGGCGAGAGACAACTTTGCGCTGAACAAGCTGGATCCAAGACTACATCGTGTGGTGCGGGATGACTGTTTCCGCTGGCTTGAAACCGCCAACGCCGAATTTGACTTGATCTTTATGGACCCGCCGACATTTTCTAACTCTAAGAAAATGCGCGATACCCTGGATGTTCAGCGTGATCATCCGCGGTTAGTGGAACTGGCCATGGCGCGCCTTGCGCCCGGTGGTACCCTGGTGTTCTCGAACAATCAGCGGCGCTTCAAACTAGACGAGGCGCTTAGCGAGCGCTACGTAGTGGAAGATATTACATCGCGTACGTTTGATCCGGATTTTCAGCGTCGAACCAACCTGCATCATGTGTTTTTGCTTCGGCATAAAGCGTAAGGGCGCAAAGAGATCGAATATGATTCAGCTGTCGATTTATACAACGTTAGGCTGCCACTTGTGCGCTCAGTTAGAGGCGCTAGTGGTAACCTTGGCGAACCAAGAGGTATCGCTGCATCATATTGAGATCAGCGACGACGATGCGTTAGCAGCGCGTTATGGTGTGCGTATTCCGGTTTTGATGGATGGTAATGGAGAAGAGCTGGATCGAGGCCTTGATCTTGATAGGCTGAGCGCTTGGTTACGAGCGCGCGGTTGGCTGGATGAGGCTGCGCTTGTAGCACTTACCACACCGCCCGAAAATGCGCCGCCAGTGGGTGCATATCAGCGCGATGGACGGCGCTATTTAGGTTGAGACAGGCCCTGAAAGAGCCCTTGTGAGCGCTGTTAAAACAGCCTTAAGGTTTGAATTACTGTCGCTAACATGGAGCTTGATGCACCTAAAGTGCATCAAGTAGCGACAACTGCCGCATGGCTTCCTGTCCTTCGGGCGTATGATCGGCTGCTTCCAGCACCTTGCGAAACCCTCGCGAGGTCTGGATGGTAGCCTCATCTTCCATCCACATTTGTGCTTGTTCCAGGGTGTCTGCCAACTGATGCTTTAGCCCACCAAACTGGGTGCCGATTTGCCCCCAGGCGCGGCTGAAAATCCAGTCGCCAAACATATCCTGGTGAATATGCACCAACACATAGTCATGGTCGGTTTCCCAGCGTACGATCACACCCATCTCCTTAACTGCTTCTTGATCATGCCTGCACAGCAAGCCGTTGCGGGCGTATTGTAAAGCCCGGATACGAAAACGCCTATGAAACTTGTTATCGACGCAAATATCCCCGCCGCAGACCTCTGTTTTGAGTCGTTTGGTACTCTGCATCGCTTGCCAGGGCGTGAGATTCGTTCCTCTGATGTAGCCGATGCCGACGCGCTGATAGTACGCTCGATCACTCAGGTCAACCAAGCGCTGTTGGCGCAAAGCCCTGTCCGTTTTGTGGGTACCTGCACTATTGGTACTGACCACATTGATCGCGCGTTATTACGCGAGCGCGGCATTGGTTTTGCTAGTGCGCCTGGCTGTAACGCCGACGCCGTGGTGGACTATGTACTTAGCAGCTTGCTGCTGATGAGTGAGCGACAAGGTTGGTCGTTGCTGGCGCGTAGGGTGGGTATTGTGGGGGCTGGCAACGTTGGCAGCCGTTTGCAGCAGCGTTTGCAAGCACTGGGTGTGGAAACCATGGTGTGTGATCCGCCTCGCGCAGAAAAAGAACACCCTGGAAAAGGGCCCGCAGCAGTAGGGGAGGCGGGCCTGTTTTGCTCGCTGGATAGCGTCATCGAACACTGCGACGTAGTGTGCCTGCATACTCCGCTGGTGAAAGAGGGCCCCCATGCCACCTATCAACTGCTTAATGCTGAGCGTATTAATGACCTAGCCCCTGGGACTGTATTGCTAAACGCCGGACGGGGAGACTGTATTGATGGGTTAGCGCTACGTAGTCGTTTGGCGGGCAAAGGCGATATCACGGCGATTCTCGATGTTTGGGAAGATGAGCCGGAGATCGATGCTGGGCTGCGTGACTTGGCAGCGCTGGCGACACCCCATATTGCGGGGCATAGCTTGGATGGCAAGCTGCGTGGCACGTGGATGATTCAGCAGGCGCTGGCTCAGCATATCGAACGGCCAAGTGGCGTTACGTTTAGCGAACTCTGCCCACGACCTGCGCTGTCAGCATTAACGCTGCAGCAAGCGATGCCGACAGAAGACGCGCTCCGGCTATGCACGCGCGCGGTTTACGATGTGCGCCGCGATCACGATGCGTTGCAGCGGCATGTGTTTCATCAAGGAGTTAAAAAGGGCTTTGATGACTACCGAGCAAATTACCCGCTACGCCGAGAGTTTGCCACGCTGCGGGTGTTGCTAGAAAACGATGCAACGGTACTGGAAGCACCACTGCTAGCGGCTGGTTTTCAAGTGCGTTGTGTATAGCTGCGTGGTGGCGGTGTGTTGATTGTTAGGTTGTTTAGAAAGCACAAGGCCCGCATTTACGGGCCTTGTGTGTTACGCAGCTAGCGAATAGCCGTTTACTGACGGTAAGCCGCTTCTTTTAAAGCGCGAATACGATCGTCCAGCGGTGGGTGGCTGGCGAACAACTGCTCTAGCAAAGAGCGGGTTTGACCTTTAGTAATAGCCATTGCGCGTAGGGTATCGGGCATCTGGTCAGGCATTTCAGTTTCCGCTTTGAGACGCGCCAGCGCATTCACCATCGCGTCGGTGCCCGCTAGGCGTGCGCCTGCCTCATCGGCACGGTATTCACGATAGCGTGAGAACCAAGCAACGATTGCAGAGGCGACAAGACCAAAGACGATTTCTGCCACGATCACCACGGCAAAGTAGCCGATAAAACCGAGGCCACCTTCGCCGTCGCTACGACTTCTTAAGAAGTTGTCGACTAACTGAGCCACGACCCGAGCAAAGAACATAACGAAGGTATTCACAACGCCCTGAATCAGCGCCAGCGTTACCATGTCGCCGTTGGCCACGTGGCCGATTTCGTGGGCCAGTACCGCGCGCACTTCTTCAGGGCGCATGCGGTTTAGTAAGCCCGCTGAGACGGCGACTAATGCATCGTTCTTATTCCAGCCGGTAGCAAATGCGTTGGACTGCTGGGCAGGAAAAATACCCACTTCAGGCGTTTTAATACCTGCTTCACGGGAAAGCTCGGCCACTGTATCTAACAGCCACTGCTCAGTTGAATTAGAGGGTGTTTCGATAATCACGGTGCCAGTCGAACGCTTTGCCATCCATTTGGAAATAAACAGCGATACCAGCGAGCCGACCATGCCGAAGATAAAGCAGAAAATCAGCAGGCTAGTAAAGTTGATGCCCTGACTGCTTAGGTAACTTTCCACCCCAAACAGTCGCAGCGTTAAGCTGGCAACCAGCAACACCGCTAAGTTAGTGGCTAAAAACAGCACAATTCGCATCATGGTGCAGGTTCTCCATCAAAGGTCATTAAAAAAGCGTTAGTGGAATGACAGTTTAGATACGTGCTGTTAACGTCAGTTTCAAGTCACCATTTTTATTGATGACTGCTTCTATTGACGATAGCGAGACAAGAAGTTAGCAAAGCGATCAAGCGCATCACCCAGCTGGTCAGCCCAGGGCAGAGTAACAATGCGCACATGATCTGGCTCCGGCCAGTTGAACGCAGTGCCTTGCACCAGCAGAATTTTTTCCTGGAGCAGTAAGTCCAGTACCAGCTGTTGGTCATCCTTAATGTTAAACACTTTGGGGTCTAAGCGGGGGAAGGCATACAGCGCACCTTTAGGCGTCACACAAGAGACTCCAGGGATAGCGTTAAGCTTTTCTATCGTAATATCTCGCTGAGCCAATAGCCGGCCGCCTGGCAGAATTAAATCATTGATTGACTGGTAACCACCCAGTGCGGTCTGGATCGCGTGCTGGGCTGGTACGTTAGCGCACAGGCGCATTGAGGCCAGCATGGTTAAGCCTTGAATGAAATCACTGGCGCGCTGTTTGGCTAGCGTGCCGGAAATGGTCATCCAGCCGGAACGAAAACCTGCACAGCGGTAGCTTTTCGATAGCCCATTCATGGTAATGACCAGTTGGTCATCATCGGCCAAGGCACCCGTGGCGGTATGCTCTACGCCGTCATAAAGAATCTTGTCGTAGATCTCATCGGAGAACACCACCAAATTGTGCTCTTGGGCAACATCCAGCACTTGCCGTACTACTTCAGGCGGGTAAACCGCGCCGGTCGGGTTGTTCGGGTTGATAATGACAATGGCTCGGGTGCGGCTGGTAACTTTGGCGCGAATGTCTGCTATGTCCGGTGTCCAGTCGGCTTGTTCATCGCATAAGTAGTGCACGCTGTGACCGCCAGATAAATTCGCAGCGGCGGTCCATAGTGGGTAGTCCGGGGCGGGGATCAGTACTTCATCACCATCGTTTAACAGCGCCTGCATAGCCATCACGATTAGCTCGGAAACACCGTTACCGATGTAAATATCTTCAATGCCAACCCCTGGGACCTGTTTACGCTGGCACTCTTGCATAATTGCCTTACGCGCCGAGTAAAGGCCTTTAGAATCACAGTAGCCCTGGGCAGTGGGCAGGTTGCGCATCACGTCTTGAAGAATCTCTTCCGGTGCCTCAAAGCCAAATGGCGCTGGGTTGCCAATATTCAGCTTTAAGATTCGCTGGCCTTCTTCTTCCAGGCGCTTGGCGTGGTCGAGCACTGGGCCGCGAATGTCATAACAGACGTTATGCAGTTTGTGCGATTTTTTCAGCGTGTGTGATTCTGTAGGCTGGGGGGTGTCCATGGGGGTTATTATCCAAAATGTCCTGTGGCTGAAGATGTGATTGATGATCGATTCATTATGCGTCGGATTGTAGGTGGCTGTCTTCGTCGTTTTGTATCGGTGGTGGTGGAATATCACCTGGGGTTTCTAAAGTAAGCCTGCCGAGCTTGCCATCGCGTAACTCGTGAAGCAGCACTTCGGCGCCGCGGTGTATGTCGACCTCGCCGCCGGGGCGTAAGCCGCCGCGCTTACTCGCAATTTCTTTCAAAATGGCGTGACCGTCAAAACCGGCAATAGCTAAGAAATCTGGCTTTTGCGGGCCATCAGCATCCACTTCTTGTGCTATGGGCGCTTCATAAGTCGGTAGCGCCTTTAACTTATAGCGGGCGGTCAACTCTGTAGGGTAGCGCTTGGCGAGCTCGGCACTGGTGACGATGGCGACATCGGTATACTCAATCGCAGTATCACGAATTGCACCGCTTGCAGCCAAACGATAGGCGCTAGCCTGGTCTTCGATTTTTGGCCATAGCACCCCAGGGGTGTCGATCAGCGCGACGCGGCCGTCGATACGCACCTTTTGCTGGCGCTTGGTGACCGCGGGCTCATTGCCAGTTTTAGCAATTTTTCGACCCGCGAGCCCGTTGATCAGCGTCGATTTTCCGACGTTGGGAATGCCCATTACCATCACGCGGACATCTCTATCAGCGCGTACCGCGCCTGCCAGCTCGTGGCACAGTTTAGGGATTTTTTTAAGCTCGCGAGTATTGGTAGTGGTAATTGCCAGGGCACGAGTATCTTCTTGAGCATCGAAAAAAGCTACCCACTCAGCGGTACGTTCAGGGTCGGCAAGATCTGCCCGGGACAAAATCTTCAATACCGGCTTATGGCGAGTCAGCTCGGCCAGCATCGGATTGGCGCTGGAGTAGGGCAGGCGCGCATCAAGTACTTCAATCACGACATCAATTTCGGGCAGCGCGTCCTTAATCTGGCGGCGGGCCTTATTCATATGTCCGGGGAACCAGCCGAGCATGAGTTTCTCCTAAATTAGCGCAAAGCAATACAAGCACGAAAAACGGGCACAAAAAAAGCGGGCTGCCATTCTAGCAGATGGTGCCCGCCTTTCTGAGGTTGAACGAGGATTTAGTGACGATTACTCGTCAGGGTGAAACTCGAGTGACACCGAATTGATGCAGTAGCGTAGCCCTGTCGTGTCTGGCGGGCCATCCGGAAAGACGTGACCCAGATGGGCATCACAGTGGGAGCAAACGACTTCCGTGCGTCGCATGCCGTGGGAGGTGTCGCTATGCTCTTCAATGCAACGTGTTCCCAGCGGGCGATCAAAGCTTGGCCAGCCGCAACCCGCATCAAACTTATGCTCGTTTTCAAACAGCGGCGCATGGCAGCAAACGCAGTGGTAAATACCTTGGGCATCACTGACCTGATAATCTCCGGTGAAGGGGCGTTCAGTGCCTTTCTCACGTGCCACATGGTACTGTTCCGGGGTGAGTTGCTTGCGCCATTCTTCAGGGGATTTTTCTATTTTCGCCATGGGGATCTCCTCTCCCTCTGGTTATCGTTAAACAGAGGCTTACTAAGCAGGCTAGCGTAATACTCCGTAGAGTGACAGTAGATAGCCTGTTCAGGTTCAGCATGTGTGAAAGGTAAGAAAACTGCCAGTATGGTGTTTACACGCTAGCGACATGATCGTGACGGCATAGTAAGTGTATGAGAAATAAACGGCTGTTCTTGTATAAAGTGCTTTGGGGGAGTCAGTGCATCCGATATTGCAGGCGCGACTCGTGGCAGGATAAAACGTTTCGGTTTTAGAGTGCTTGACAGCAGATTAAGGGCTGAGTAATATACGCGCCACCTCGACGAGGCAATGAAACGTCCCATTCGTCTAGTGGTCTAGGACACCGCCCTTTCACGGCGGTAACAGGGGTTCGAACCCCCTATGGGACGCCACTTACTCTTTTAGAGTTAGTGGTATAGAGTATGAAGTCGTCAAGGTATCGGAAGTGCGGGAATAGCTCAGTGGTAGAGCATCGCCTTGCCAAGGCGAGGGTCGAGAGTTCGAATCTCTTTTCCCGCTCCAAGCATTTTATATGCTTACAGTGTCCCATTCGTCTAGTGGTCTAGGACACCGCCCTTTCACGGCGGTAACAGGGGTTCGAACCCCCTATGGGACGCCAATCCGATTTGCGAGTAAGACAGGTTAAGCGGGAATAGCTCAGTGGTAGAGCATCGCCTTGCCAAGGCGAGGGTCGAGAGTTCGAATCTCTTTTCCCGCTCCAATCTGTAAGGCGTGGTAAAGTAGACAAGGATCGAGAGCTGGAACGCCAGCCCGGTCGAATCTCTTTTCCCGCTCCAAGCATTTTGTATGCTTACAGTGTCCCATTCGTCTAGTGGTCTAGGACACCGCCCTTTCACGGCGGTAACAGGGGTTCGAACCCCCTATGGGACGCCATCTCGCATTTTTTGTAGTACTGTTTGTTGTACGCGGGAATAGCTCAGTGGTAGAGCATCGCCTTGCCAAGGCGAGGGTCGAGAGTTCGAATCTCTTTTCCCGCTCCAAACAACGGTTTCACATAAGTGCCAAGGGTCGAGAGCTGGAGCGCCAGCCCGGTCGAATCTCTTTTCCCGCTCCAAGCAAACACTCTCTTCTCCTTTATTGCTTATTTTCCCTGTGTTTTTTGAACAACGTATCGCACATCAATTGGCGGTATTTTTGCGTGGCCGTCTTTCGAGCGACTTGAAAAAATATACGGATGCCCCGATATCCTCTCATCTAACTTGTTTTTCTTGTGCTCCCCATTTGCTGACAGGACATATTCATGGCCGAACCGGCATTGTCTATCCGTGGCCTCACAAAAGTGTATGGCAACGGCTTTCAAGCGTTAAAAGGTATTGATTTAGACGTCCAGCAGGGCGATTTTTTTGCTTTGTTAGGGCCTAACGGCGCGGGTAAATCGACCACCCTGGGGGTGGTCTGCTCGCTGGTGCAGAAATCCGCCGGTAAGGTGTCGATTTTTGGTATCGACATCGATAAAGACTTCGCGAAAGCCAAATACCAGCTTGGCGTGGTGCCCCAGGAGTTCAATTTCAACCAGTTTGAAAAGGTCATTGATATTATTTTGGCCCAAGCGGGGTATTACGGAATGACCCGTAATGAGGCGTTGCCCCGTGCCAAGCAACTACTCACTGACCTTGGGCTATGGGACAAGCGTAATGGCAGTGCGCGTATGCTTTCGGGCGGTATGAAGCGTCGTTTGATGATTGCCCGTGCGCTGATGCATCGTCCCAAACTGCTGATTCTTGATGAGCCTACGGCGGGGGTCGATATCGAGCTGCGTCGCAGTATGTGGGAATACATGCGGCGTATTAATCGCGATGAAGGCACTACCATTATTCTCACAACACACTATCTCGAAGAAGCCGAAAGTCTGTGTCGCAATATCGCCATTATCAATCAAGGCGAAATCGTGCGTAACACCAGTGTGCGTGAACTGTTGACCGAGCTGAACACTGAAACCTTCCTGCTCGACTTGTCCGCCCCGGTTGAGCAAGCGCCCGTCGTTGAAGGGTTTGAAATTCAGCAAATCGAGCCTTCCCAGCTGGCGTTAGTGATTCATCGTGGTCAGCAGCTTAACGACGTGTTCAGTGCCTTAAGCGAACAGGGGCTAAACGTGGTTTCCATGCGCAACCGCGCCAACCGCTTAGAGGAGATGTTTGTTTCCATGGTGGAAAGTAGCCAGCAAGCGCTTGATCAACGTAAGCAGCAGGAGGCGCGGGCATGAATGCAACGCAGACCCTCATTGCGCTGTGGACCTTAGTGCTTAAAGAGATCAAACGCTTTACGCGGATTTGGCCGCAAACCTTGCTGCCGCCATCAATCACCATGGCGATGTACTTCATCATCTTCGGTAACTTGATTGGTTCGCGCATTGGCGATATGGACGGCTTCAGCTACATGGACTTCATTGTGCCAGGGCTGATTATGATGTCGGTGATCACCAACAGCTACTCCAATGTGGCCTCTAGCTTCTTTTCCAATAAGTTTCAGCGCTCTATTGAAGAGATGATGGTCTCTCCCATGCCTAACTGGGTGATCTTATCCGGGTTTATTTTGGGTGGTATGGCCCGCGGCTTGGGGGTGGGGTTAATTGTTACGTTGGTGTCGCTGTTCTTTACCCGTTTAACTGTCGAGCATCCACTGCTCACGGTGCTGGTCGTTGTGCTGACCTCAGCGCTGTTTTCCATCGGCGGTTTTATTAACGCGCTGCTGGCCAATAAGTTCGATGATATCTCCATCGTGCCGACGTTTATTTTGACCCCACTGACGTATTTAGGCGGCGTGTTTTACTCGATTTCGATGCTGCCCGATTTCTGGCAAGGCGTCTCCATGCTCAACCCAATACTGTATATGGTGAACGTCTTCCGCTACGGTTTTTTAGGCGTTTCTGATATTCCGGTCATCTGGGCGTTGGCCGCTATCTTTGCCTTTATCGTTGTGCTGTTTATGGTGGCACTTACCATGCTAGAGCGTGGCAAAGGCATTCGCAGTTAGGCGTGTGATAACGCCCAATAGAAAGCACGCTACTAATCAAGAATAACTAGTCAAGAGAGCAACTAGTCAAGAGAGTAACTAGTCATGGCACACCGCCCCGATACCTTAGAACACGCGCCCTTAGGGCGCGATTCCGCCTATCCAGAACAGTATGACGCTGGGCTGTTGTATCCTATTCCCAGGGCTGCGAACCGTGCCCCATTGGGCATTGAAGACAGTAAACTGCCGTTTGTTGGGGAAGATGAGTGGCACGCGTTTGAAGTTTCCTGGTTGAATAATCGAGGTAAGCCCATTGTGGCGGTTGCCCGTTTTCGCCTGCCTGCGGATTCCCCCAGCCTGATCGAGTCTAAATCCTGGAAGCTCTATCTCAATAGCCTAAATCAAACGCGCTTTGAAAGCCGAGACGCGGTGCAGCGTGTGCTTGTGCGCGACCTGGCCGCCGCGGCAGGTGCTTCTGTGAGCGTAGAGCTATTAGGGGTAGATGACGCTGAGCTTGCCCCCCAACGTTTGCCGGGCGAATGCCTGGATGACTTGGATATCGATATCAGCGACTACACGCCCAGTGCAGCGCATTTGGCCGTCAGCGAAGAGATTGTTGAAGAGACACTGCACTCCCACCTACTTAAATCTAACTGCCCTGTGACTGGCCAGCCTGATTGGGGCAGTGTATTAATTCGCTACAAAGGCCCTAAAATCGACCGTGAAGGACTGCTGCGCTACCTAATCGGTTATCGTCAGCACCAGGACTTTCACGAGCACTGTGTCGAGCATATTTTTACCGACCTGATGCAACTGGCTAAGCCTGAAGAGCTACTAGTGCTGGCCCGTTATGTGCGACGTGGCGGGCTCGATATCAGCCCATGGCGAGCAACTCCTGGGTTAACACCGCCCAGCCCATTGCGCCTAGCAAGGCAGTAACAACGGCGCTAATCTAGCGTTCAACGATCAATAAAAGGGGAGTCATCATGGACGCACTCACGCTGCTTCACGAACGTAGCTCTATGGGGAAACTCACCGAGCCTGCGCCCAGTGCCGACCAGCTCAGCGCTATCTACCAAGCCGCGCTGCGCGCCCCAGACCATAAAGAGCTGCGTCCCTGGCGGTTTATCGAATTTATCGGCGAAGGGCGCGAGCGCCTGGGTGAGTTGTTTGCAGAAGCGGAATTTCAAGAAGACCCCAGTGCCAGCGATGACACGCTAAATTCCGCGCGTAAAAAACCGCTGCGTGCACCGATGATCATTGCTGTGATTGCCAAGGTCACCCCAGATATTCCGGGTGTGCCGAAAATGGAGCAGGTGATTTCGGCCGGCTGCGCCGCCCACGGCATTCTGCTGGCTGCCCACGCGCAAGGGTTAGGTGCCATGTGGCGCAGCGGTAAGTACGCCTTTGACCCCGTGGTGCGTAAAGGTCTATCGCTAGACGAAAATGACGAAGTGGTTGCGTTTATCTATCTGGGTAGCTTGGCCGGTCGCCATAAGCCGCTACCTCAGCACAATGTGGACGACTTTGTAGAGCGTTGGGATTAACGGTCATGAGCCAGTCACGTCAACCTGGAGTGCCTTACCCGCGTTTGCCACTCCCTGAAATCCAGGAAGACCTTGCCGCCTTTCAGCAGTGGCTGGGGGAAGCAATTCCCATGGTGGGCGCGCTGGGGATTCAGAGCATGTCCCAAAGCACCGCCCGAGAGGACGGGGTGTTGATGTGGCAGTTAGCGCTTAGCCCTAACTTAAACGACAAAGGCACAGGCTTCGGTGGCGCGCTAACGGCGCAAACCACGCTGCAAGGCTGGTGTTGGGTAACGCTATGGCTGCGTGCCCAAGGGCGGGCGCAGGATGTAGTAGTAGCCGAAGCCAGTCAGCGCTTTCTTGCGCCAGTCACTAGCGACTACCGCATCATTTGCACTCCCAGCGCCCCCGAAGGCCCTGAGCAGCTAGCGGAAAAGCTTAATGCGCGGGGCAGGGGCAGCATTGCACTCACCCAGCAGCTCTACTGTGGCGACACGCTCTGCCTGGAAGCCAGCGGGCGCTACGCTGTGCTGCCTGTTGCTTAAATCTTTAAAAGACTTGCTATTTTGGGTCTTAGACCATAGAATATGCGCCGTTCTGTTGGGAAAGGCAACGCCTTAACAACCGAGCAAAAAAGTGGAGAGGTGTCCGAGTGGTCGAAGGAGCACGCCTGGAAAGTGTGTAAGTCGAAAGGCTTCGAGGGTTCGAATCCCTCCCTCTCCGCCAATAATTCTTAAAAACCAGCCAGTTACGGCTGGTTTTTTGTTTTACCCACCATCCAGCCCCTCATCAATAAAATGCTTGCTATAGCTAATTACGCTTGTTATAAAAATCTAATAAAAATGAGCTTTGTTTGTGATGATAATCGGGAATAATTTATGAAAAAAATGGGGCTGGCATTCTTGTTTTCAAACTTGCTAATTCATAGTGCTTCAGCTTTGGCAGATCTAAGTGATGATGAGTACCGAGCATGCTCTGTAGTCGGAACGACATCCGAAGCTGCATTGACTATGCGATATGATGGTATGAGCATTGATGAAACGAATGCTCAGTTAGAAGACCTTGCTGAAGGGTTTCGGCACATTTCGGGTACGTCTATTACTGTGATGGTTTCTGAGGCATACCAACGTCCATATCGTCGTTCAGCATCAGACCAACGGCTTGAAGCAGCTGATTTTGGAAACGTTTACTACAATGGATGCATTCGGATCCGAGAGCTTCAAAAATGATTTTGCACAATTGACGTGAGTGCTACAGTGTAGCCGTGGCCGTCTGGCGCACGGCAACTAAACTACTTAACGGAAACCCTCAAGAAAAACAACATCCCTTGTATGTGGAGACGCCATCGTGCAGGTGTATCGATGGTTTGACCATGCGCCAAACCCATTTTGGAATTTGACTTTTCCCTCTACCAGTACCCTCGTGAAGTTGGTATTTTTGTGCTGCACTTCTTTGCTAGAGGTGGTAAGTATATCTGCTTGATAGTTGGCCGCTGCATGTATGTTTTCATGGCACCCCTCTTCATATTCTACCCATTCATTCTGCGAGCAGCCCGCTAGTACAGCACTCAAAAAGAAGGGTGCTAAGAGCTTATTCATTATCTACATGTCCACTGTTAATAAAGGATGCTTAATTTTACACGCTAGGTGTAATAGTTTCAGCTACATTGGCTTTTTTGAATGCAGTCGGTCTTATCTCAGTGGCGGTGTAATCAGGAGAAGTTGTCGTCCCCCCCCCACCCCTGTTTTTATATACAAGTATGTATGTAAGAGGTGCTTTAGGTGCCTCGCGAAAAATTTCTGAAATTTGCAGTTTGGTCAGTTTAACCACTTGGTTTCCGTCCTCTGCTGCGCAGTGGTAGAGAGGTATCACTCAATAACGTATGGGTAAGGGGGACTGATTAAACTGATTAAACTGCATTTTCATCCTCTTACAGCTCGGTATAGGTAAAAATGCAGCTTGATAAAAAATGAAAAAACCGCCACCGAGTTAACGGTAGCGGTGTCTTGCCTTCCGCTCCACCCCCTCCACCCCCTCCTAGACGTTGTGCCAGTCGTTTATCCACTGCTGTTTCGTCATCGGTAGTGCTTTTATATATCCTGTTTCAGGCGTCCAGGTGCCAAGCTCTGCTTCCAGCATCCACCAAGCATATGCATAGCCGATACGGTGGCCGCGTGTGGCAAATATCCATAAGCCTATTGCTTCACCACACCAAAGTTTTTCACCCCTCCTTAGCTTACGACCAAACACATGCGCTCCTGCATATTTCTCCCATGTCTTGGGGTGGATATCCCCGCCATTCTCAGCAAGGATAAATAGGCGTTCGGGGAGCAATACTTCAGCGGGATAAGGCTCAGGAAACCCGTTTTCGTTCGTCCATTCATAAAAGGTCTTAAGGCGTATACCTAATGCATTAGCAATAACGCTGGCTGGCATGGCTTCACCGCAGTAGAGCTCACACGGATGACGTTCCCAAGCCCAGCCATCACAGCGCGGGGGAATCATTGAGGCTAAAAACTTTGTTTCTGGATCAATGCCAGCCGCCCATAAGCGCCCGATACCCTCATGCTCACGGCGTTCTGCTAGCTTGCTTGTATGGCGGTTCATTTGATCACCTCCACTTCCCAGCGCTTTTCTCTTGTGCTGGGTAACGGTTTGAGGCGGTGCCCATCTACTATACGGCCCTCCCTGAAGCTTAAGATTCGCCCAATGGTGCGTGCTGTCAGCCTACCCGGTGCCAAATCTTCTAGACATTCCCCAAGATCGCGGCGTGCTTGCATCATCCCCGGCTCCATGGTGTGTTCAGGGTAAGTGTCCCGATGTTTATCATGTTCTTTATAAGCTCCCATTACGCTTTTGCTGGTGAACACCTTCCCCCCGTATAGGCTGCGCAAGGCAAGCATCAGTGCAGCGTGTGCTTCTTTTTCGGGATCTACTGCTTGGCTGGCATCGATTGCATCCATGGGGTCAGTCAGCCAGTCATACTGGTCGGCCAGCCATGCCACAGGCTGCCGGATCATATCGTCCCAATCTTCAAAGCTCGCTAGGCGACCGGACTTGGGTGCGGCTCCCGATTGGCGGTAGGCGCGCAGAATAAGCAGTACGGCGCTAACGATAGATTGGCGGTATTGAAGGCAGTGGCTGACTGGGTTCAGATCAAAACGACGTTTGTAGGCGAACTCCACGCCGGGATCCATGTGGCAGACGATCAGGCGGCGGTTAGTGTCCCCCCTGGCAATGAAGTTGTTGCCAGTGGCAAGGAACAGCGCGCGGTTGGGAAGAGATACCTGTGCTGATTGACCTAGCAGCCTGTCAGTAAAGGTTGCCGATGTTAAAAACGCATCCAGGCTTGGGTTTCCAAACACACCAAAGACGTTATCCCACACAATGACATCCACGCCAGTAAGTAAGGCGGTTACTAAGCGTTTGCGAGTCTCTTCGCTGCCTTCTCCTGGTAGATGTGGCCATATATTAGGGACACTGCCTCCACAAAGAGCGCCTATTGCTAGGGCTGCAGTAGTTTTGCCAGTTCCTGCTGTGGTGGCACTGAGTACAAAGCCTGGTGCAGTAGGCAACACTGGGCGCTGTACCGCCGTAAAAATGGCGCACACCAGCACGCTCCAATCCCTTGCGCTGACTAGCGGAAATTCACAGAAAGGTTTTAGGATCACTTCATTAAGCGCCTGGTCGACTTCCAGCGAGGTTGGGTTCTCCGGTATGTTCATTGCGCAAGCTCCAATACTAGGCAGGTATCGGGGTCGTAACCCTCTGCGGTTAATAGGTGGCCATCCAATCGCATCACGGGGGCTGATATAACGGCAGTGAGTCGCTTTAGCTGGCGCTGGGTGCCATTGGAAAGGATCGCATCAAGGATCGCGTTGGGCGGCTCTAGTGCTATTTCAACAGTGCCCCCGTTAGGTTGGGTCTTGGTGCGGTAAAACTGAAAGCGGCCACCAATGAGCTGTCTAAGGCTTGCACGGTCTTGGCGATAGACGTTGCCACTGGCTACTTGTACAACGCCCCCACCAAAATCAAACACATCGGGAAAGCTATTAAGTTCTTGCAACACTCGTTCAGTTGCGTCAGCCGTGCGCCCGGTGACTATTTGTACACGCACAAGGTCTCTTACCAGGGTGAACGTGCGGTTGTGACGAAAGGTGAACAGCCGCGGCGTAGTGCCTTTGAGGTAGAGCTTGCCCACAAGCCGCCCATTGTCATACTCGTCGTCTAATGGGTCACACGTTAGGCAGCCGTTGTAGGTGTCAGGATCAGCAATTACCCCTTCAACAGTTACCGGTTGCAGCTTTCCAGCAAATTGCACGGTAAGGGGATAAGCACCCACCAGTGCGCCGCTTTCTACGGCGCGGCGCACTGTTTGCCGGTGTTGCTCAATATTCCCCCCGCTTTGTGCTTCCATCTCACTGGCGCGGGTTTCGATAAACCTAATCTTCGCTGCTTCTGCTTCCGGCCTTATGGCAGCCTTTGCAGCGGCTTTGTTCTGTTCGGCCAGACGGACTATTTCGGTGGGCGGGTCGGGAATGTCTCGGCGGGTGTCTAATGGTGGGCCACCGACAACACTAGGCGCTCCACGTTGCTGCTCCAAAGGCTTCACACAGTAAGCACCCGCGGCGAAGTCCAAGCGTTCCGGCTGCCATACCACGCCGTCAACAATAGTACGTTCTAACAACGCACCTGCTTTGCTTACCTTGATATAGCCATAGCCAGCGGCCCATAGATAAGTGATTAGCGCGGCACCTGCTCGGGGGATGTCGCTGGCATTGGTTGTAAAAAAGTAGAACCGTCGTCCACGCTCCCCGGTTAGGTCTTCCCCAGAGACCATGTTGACGATGTTGCTAGACGATGACAGCCAACGGATATGGCCTTTGTCCTGAAGTCCAGGAACAGCAGCGCAAAGGGCGGTATAAACTTCATCTGCGCCTTTGCTCGTCGTTCCGTCTTCTGGATCATAGTCGATAAAGAACACGCCACCACTGGTGGGGAACTGAAAGTGTTCATTATCACGGGGTACCAAATTGTCAGGGCTTCCAGCACGCTGATAGGCTTTCTTGGTGACGATACGAACACTATCGGCAGCTGGCCTGCCATAGGTTAGGGCTTGGTCATGGCCTAGACTGGCTAGAACCTCCGCAAAGTCGTTTAGACTCTCGGCTGTCCAGACTTCGGCATGCCCGCGTAGGAGTTGGCCTCCCGATGCCTTCTCTATTTCACCGTCCTCCTTGAACGTCATCGTTTTAGTAAGGCGGGCAGGGTTGCGAGCCGTTATAATAGTAAAACTGTATTTTGCTCCCGCGTCTTCATGGCGCGGGTTCTTTTCTTTTGTCATACGTTATCCACCCCGTCTTCCATTTCACCGACCAATCCAACCAGAAATGCCAATTGATCAATGGTGGTGCCGTCAGCGCGCAATTCGCATACCAGGCATATAAGTGCATCAAGGGCGGCTTTGGTGTCTTCGGTTCCTGTGCTGGCGCTGTGAGCTTCTATAACAAGCAATAATTCACGGCGTAGCTGAGCACGGGCGGGTATGGGGTAGCGTAGGCTCATTGGTTCGCCTCCCATGCTTTCAGGTCTTCTAAACGCCAGCGGGTGCATTGCGGGCTTAGCTGAACGGGCTTGGGAAAGCTTCCATCCTTTGCCCAGCGCCACACGGTGTTACGGCTAACGCTGTAACGGGTGGCGGCTTGGCGGTCTGTAAGGTAAGCGGGTTGCTTTGTAGCGGCTTCACTAACCATAGCGTTGTGTCCTGTGTTTGGTTACAACGCTAATGATGTGAGGTAGGGCGATTATGAGTTACCCACGTGGTTAACCACGTGGGGTTTTTTACTCTTCTAGCCAACTGCACTGATTAACGGTTGGTAAGGGGCTAATCTCTTTATTTCTCAGTAAATTTATAATGGTAGGAATAGGGTTTTTTTTAAAATCATCGCCTTTGCTATGATACTCACAGGCGTAGGCAAGCAGGGATTTTGCGGGTTTACGCGATTGAGAGTGTAAGTTATCGGGGTACTTAATTTTCTCGCCTGCTTTCGCGGCCCTCACTGCTCTCTGCAAGGTTTCATACCCCGGTGCATCGAAATTCCCCTGATCCATATCGTCAATTAGGCTACTAGCACTTTTGGGGGCATCCTGTATTTTCCAAGCTAAAAGTAACGCTGCGATGTAAAAGCCATCAGGTTGATTCTTATGCCCTCCGCTCTGCTTCTTATTGCTTTGCAGCTCCGCTTTCATCCAGTGCTTTAGTTCTTGCTTGTCAACGCTGAAACGGATCGGGCAAACATCTTTCGGTATTTCATCGATAGGAATTTTTTTCCACATTCCCCCCGTCCAGCAAAGGGCTTGACCGTCTACAGGCTGCAGTCTTCCCCACTTCACCGCTGTTCTAAGTCGCTCCAAGCATTCATAGGCGCGCTTCCCGTCGGTTGTAGTGGGATTTGAAAGTATTGGGGCGCCTATTATCGACGGTTTACTACGCATGATTGCTTTTAGATCATTGGTTGCTTGGTATTTACTCCCTGCACTTTCCGGATACTCCATCCCAAAAAAGGCGTCGTCGGTCTCTCCCTCTACCTTGCCAGCTTCAAAATCAATTTCAGGGAGTTCAGCCATAAACCATGCAGCTTGCCGCTCACTCCAAGTCTTATACTTCCATGGATCTTTACTCACGCACTAGCCTCCCTGATTGCAGTAACGCTGGCACCGCTTGCTGGAGCTGCGCAGTAGTCGGCCCATTGCTCCATCAATCGGCGGCGCTTTTCTAGCATGTCTCCACGACGATAGGCGGCCTCGGCGCTATTCTTGATCGTATGCGCTAGTGCCATTTCTGCCACATGGTGTGGTGTGCTAGTACGTTCGGCCGTCCAGTCGCGAAAGGTAGACCGGAAGCCGTGAACGGTCACACCTACGCCCATGCGCTTTAGAACAGCAGACATACCAGCATCTGAGAGCTGGCCAAGCCTTGGCGCGGGGAATACAAAGTTAATGCCTTCATAGCGGGGCAGGGCTTCCAACAGCTCAATGGCGGCGGGTGAAAGTGGTACACGGTGTTCACGTCCGGCCTTCATACGCTCGCCGGGTATCGTCCAAACGCCCGCGTCTAGGTCTATTTCATCCCAGGTTGCGCCCCTTACCTCGCCAGACCGGGCGGCTGTTAGGATTGTGAACTCTAATGCACGGGCGGCAATGCCGTTACGCCTGCGCAGGTCGTGCATAAATGCGCCTACTTCTTCATAGGGTAGGGCTTTATGGTGGGCTACTTTGGAAACTTTCGCGGGCTTGGGCAAGATGGCGTCTAGGTTCCCGCGCCAGCGGGCAGGGTTGTCACCCTCGCGGTACCCACGGGCAATCGCCCAGGCCAATACCGTTTCAATCCGCTGGCGCACACGCGTCATGGTTTCTGTCTTGGTCGTCCAGTGTGGTTCTAGCACGTTCACTATGTGGGCAAGCTCAATCTCTCCTATCGCTAACTGGCCTAGTTCAGGACTTGCGTAGGTGGCTAATGTAGTTTCCCACTGTTTGGCGTGCTTGGCGTTACGTGCTTCTTGACGCTTCACTTCAATAACAGCGGCGGCGCATTGATCAAACGTCATTAGTTTTTGCTGTTCGGCAATCAAAGCACGGCGGGCGGCTCGGCGCTGTGCAATCGGATCCTCACCATCTAGTATTCGCTTACGTGCAAGGCGGGCTGCCTCGCGTGCGTCTGCTAGTCCTATGTCAGGATAACCACCGAGGCCCATTTCACGGCGTCGGTTGCCCACAAGCGTGCGAAGTATCCAAGAACGACCAGCGCCCGGTGTTACTTGCAGATATAGGCCACTGACACCACCCACGGCGTGGCGTCCCGGTTCTGATAGGCGCTTTACTTCAAGCGCTGATAGCTCGCGTGCTTTTTTAGGCATCTTTTGTACCCTCCAACGTACCCGCCATAAATAGTATTATTGGATGGTAAGGGGAAGGGCGATATGATGCAAGGATAAGCTTAAGATATTGGTATGTATGGTTTTTTGGGGTTGGCTGGTGCTGGGTGAGGCAGATGGGGTCGGACTCCCTCTCCGCCAAGAATATAGAAAAAGCCCGCTGAGCAATCAGCGGGCTTTTTCGTGGTGCGCCAGGCATGGCGCGCAGCGCCTTAACAGGCGCTATTCCTGAGGGTGGTGCCTCAGGATGACTTGGGGGTGAAAGTCCCCTGCACACCCGGCAGGGGGAAGTGCTAGCCGACGGCAAGGG
>Ga0208301_1000040_pt1 | contig 61890 bp, 63 predicted proteins | sample 25BtaG_FD_184100 | JGI IMG/M metagenome (GOLD analysis project Ga0208301, IMG submission 184100) | Marine viral communities from Cariaco Basin, Caribbean Sea - 25B_WHOI_OMZ_CsCl (SPAdes) (version 2) | ecosystem: Environmental > Aquatic > Marine > Oceanic | place: Caribbean Sea: Cariaco Basin...
CTAAATGATACGCAGCTACTTCAGCGATGGTCGGAATGGAGCCCGCTAGCCCAAGAGAGTGACGCTTGTGGCAGCTAACAATCAAATCCAGCCGACCTCCTTCGTCGGCGGCTGATTTGTAGCGTTATAAATCAGGGGGTAGCCATCGATGGAATGGCACAAGGACGATTACCTAATCACTGACGACGTATCCAAGGTGCAACTGGATGTCGTCCACCGCTTGCTTGCGGCAACCTATTGGGGTGGCCGTCGCCCCAGGGAAATCGTAGAGCGCATGGTTGCCGGCTCCATCTGCTTCAGTCTTTACCGTGGTTCAACACAGATTGGTTTTGGGCGGGCAGTCACCGATAGTGCTACGTTTACCTGGGTCGCAGACATTGTGGTTGAGCCGGAGTTTCGGGGCGCTGGCCTGGGACAGTGGATCATGGAATGCTTGGTTGCGCACCCAGCCATAAAGGGAACTCAATTGGTGTTGCAAACCCGTGATGCTCAAGGGTTGTACGAGAAGTTTGGCTTCTCTGGAAATAGTGCTCTCATGAGCACCAAAGTCACTGATTTATAACAAGGCGCATCAATACGCGGCCGATGGCCGCCGGACGCCCTTTTCATTGCGGCTGCGCCTCCATTACAAGGGCGCCGTTGTGCGCTGGCGTTATGCCTCTTATGGAGAAATATGAACAATATCACTGTACGCCAAGCAGTCCTATCTGACATTGAAGCACTTGCTCCGCTCTTTGATGGCTATCGTCAGTTCTATGGTCGACCAAGTGACATTCCCGCCGCGCGCGAGTTTTTGCTCGCTCGCTTCAATCACGGCGAGTCAGTTCTGTTCATTGCACATGAAGGCATTACACCTGTTGGCTTCACGCAACTCTATCCAAGCTTTTCGTCGGTATCACTTGCTCGTGTATTCGTACTCAACGACCTTTTCGTAAATGAGCAAGTTCGCAGAAAAGGCGTTGCCTCAAAATTGATGTCCGCTGCTACTGATTTTGCGAAATCATTGGGGGCTGTTCGTGTCTCGCTATCAACAGCAACGAGCAACGAAACAGCCCAAGCTCTTTATCAATCCGCCGGTTGGAAGCGTGATGAACAATTCCTTGTCTATCACTTTGCCATTCCGGCATAACCCGGCGCTCAACCGGACCTGCGCAAAAAGCCGCGCAGTCCGGTTAGCTCTACGTTATACCTAGCTTGAGCTTCTAGCGATCATCAGGGGGAAACATGCACGAACATCAGAATCCGATGACTGGGTTTAAGCTGCTGGAACAAGCGTTCTCGCAAGGCTTCCGCATGCGTCCGGTGCCTGGCACCGAAGATCTGTTCGTAGAGATTGACCGGGGCCTACGATCAGAGCGCTACACCTATGCACGCCTGAAAGATTTGAAGGTTCAGCAGCTTGTAGTGCTTGACGAGAATGAGCCACTCAATGGTTTGCCGTGCTTCTGCCTTTTCTACGGCACTCTTGAGAGCCTCAGGGGGCAAGGCCTAACCCAATCCTTTATTAGACAATGCCTTGACCAGTTCAAGAAAGATCTTCGACCGCACTATGGCCTGCATTACTACGTCGAATCATTGATCGAGACGGACAATGAGCCATCGCTCGCAATAGCCAAGAAGCTATTTGGCGAACCAAGTCATGATGGTGTCGACCAGATGTCCGGAGTACCGACAAGAATTTGGCAGTTCAAAGAGACTCGCTAGCATCGGCGCCTAGGAATAACAATTCATTCAAGCCGACGCCGCTTCGCGGCGCGGCTTAATTCAGGCGTTATAAATCAGGGGGTAGCCATCGATGGAATGGCACAAGGACGATTACCTAATCACTGACGACGTATCCAAGGTGCAACTGGATGTCGTCCACCGCTTGCTTGCGGCAACCTATTGGGGTGGCCGTCGCCCCAGGGAAATCGTAGAGCGCATGGTTGCCGGCTCCATCTGCTTCAGTCTTTACCGTGGTTCAACACAGATTGGTTTTGGGCGGGCAGTCACCGATAGTGCTACGTTTACCTGGGTCGCAGACATTGTGGTTGAGCCGGAGTTTCGGGGCGCTGGCCTGGGACAGTGGATCATGGAATGCTTGGTTGCGCACCCAGCCATAAAGGGAACTCAATTGGTGTTGCAAACCCGTGATGCTCAAGGGTTGTACGAGAAGTTTGGCTTCTCTGGAAATAGTGCTCTCATGAGCACCAAAGTCACTGATTTATAACAAGGCGCATCAATACGCGGCCGATGGCCGCCGGACGCCCTTTTCATTGCGGCTGCGCCTCCATTACAAGGGCGCCGTTGTGCGCTGGCGTTAAAGCTAAAGGACGAGCATGCCTCAAGTTCACATCAGGAAAGCTGAGTTAACCGATGTAGAAGCGGTGACGAAGCTGGTAAACCGGGCTTATCGTCCAGAAGCTGGGTCGGAAGGTTGGACACATGAATCAGCCTTGGTCAGCGGAGATCGAATAGATCAGGGGAAGGTAACCACGGCTATCCAGTCCGGTACTGTATTGGTAGGAAACAATGAGCGAGGCTTGGTCGGCTGCGTACAGGTTGAGGTAACTGACCGGGTTGCCCACATTGGCATGCTTGCGGTTGATCCTTCGCTCCAAACGTCGGGTATCGGTAAGCTGTTGCTGGCGCATGCGGAAGAACTGGCGGTTCAGAAATTTAATGCGCAGGTTGGCGTATTGGTGGTTATCGCCGCCCGTACAGAACTTGTGGAATTTTACCTGCGCCGGGGGTACTCGAAGACCGATGAGTGGTCACAGTATCCAACTGATACAGGGGTTGGCACTCCGGAGAAAGAGGCCATGCTCCTTACCACGCTGCGAAAATGCTTTAACAATCGGCTGCACGGCGACCAGTTTTCCGCTGCTTCGCAGCTCCAAACCGGCGCGTGAGCCGGGCGTTAGCTGCCTATATTGAAAATTATAAGCTTAAACTAAATTTAAAAAGGAGATTGATATGTGGGGTAAAATTTTAGCTGGTGCTGCGGTTGGTGTTGGTGCTGTTGCTGCTGCGCCTTTTACGGGTGGCGGTTCATTATTGGGTGGTGCATCTGTTATTGCTTCACTCACGGGTGCAGGAACTGTTGCTGCTGCCGTGGGCGCAGGAACAGTGGGAGGTGTAGTTGGCGCAGCTATGGCTGATAGTGAAGAAAATGAGAAAAAACAGCTAAAGGAGAAAGGAAGAGCTGAAGGGCGAACTGAGAGTGCTATACAAATAGAAAAGCTTGCAAATAAGCTTTCTCAGGCACTAGAGAAGCTCAAATCTCATGATGAACATTTCAAAGCCATTATTGCAATGGAGGCAGTCGGAGTTGCTTGTGCAGCCTGCGATGGTGATTTTTCTGACAATGAGAGGGAAGAGATTGGTGAGTTCGTTAAGGGAATGATGGCTCAAAGTATTCCTTCGGATGTAAAAGAAAGAATTCAAAGTATTTATGATAATCCATCTAGTGTTGAAGAAGCATTTTTGCTGGCAAAAACTTCTGGCATGTCTTTAGATGTCTATGAGGAATTAATCAGATTTGTTATGGAGATAGATGGTATAAAGCCAGAAGAAGAGGTTTTTGTTCAAGCTTGGAATCAGCTTAAAGCAGCATAAGACAAGGAGTAATAAATAATGAGCGGCAGAATTGATCGTTTCAAAAAAAGAAAAGAAATATTAAAGAAAAATCAGTCTCTGCCGTTCGTTCGTGGCGTTACTGATCAAGATCAGGTTGGTAAACTTCTTAGCAAGGGTGTGGATAGCAATAGACTGAAAAGCCTTAACTATTCAACTGATGTTAACGTTTCTTTGGAGGCAAATTCCGCAGAGATAGAGTCTTTGCTTTCTGAACTTAAAGCATCATTCCACAAAGATAGATTGGAGCACCTTTTAGATGAAACGAAGCGCGGCGTCATATCATCGATTGCAGGTCCATTTGGGCTTGGAAAAATAATAAGTGCTTATGACAAAACTGGTGGGAATGTTGATACAGTCCATAATGCACGAGAAGGGGTCTATGCAACTATCGAGGAAAAGCAGCGTTATGATGAGCGCGGCGATTACAATTCTAGTGATTATCATGGGCACAAGGACTACAAGAACAAAAATAAAGAGGACTCTCAGTTACAGGACAAGGGGGCACTTAGCGACTCCTATACAGGCAATGTGATTGATGAGAATTCAAATAGGCACCTCGACCACACCATTTCCGCAAATGAAGTACATAATGATGCTGGTCGCATATTGGCTGAAGTGGATGGTCCGAGTGCCGCAAATTCAGAGTCTAACCTGAACTCCACATCTGAGCACATCAATAATAAGAGTGGAAAGGGAGCGCTAACATCTAATGAGTTCCTGAATAAACTGGAGCGCATAGCTCCTGAGCGGAAAGCGCGCATTGAAGAGCTTACAGGAAAGCAGCAGCTTACAAGCAAAGAAAGCCGTGAGCTTGAGAGGCTTCGTGAGCATGATGCCGTCGATGCGGACCGAATGCGTCAGATAGATGAGAATGCAAGAAATGAATACGACGCAAACATCAACAAAGAGTACTACACAAGCAAAAAGTTTGTTAAATCCACCCTGAGTACAGGAGCCAACGAAGGTGTGAAAATGGGAGTTCAGCAAGCATTTGGGCATTTGTTGGTAGAGTTTTTCTCAAGTGCAATGTTTGAAATAAAGGACGCATACACTAATGGGCTTGAAGGTGATAGCTTGTATAAGGACATCAAAGCTCGTTTAATTCGCATTGGCCGAAACGTTGCGGATAAATGGAAAGGAGCGATAGAAGGTTTTTCCGATGGCTTTATATCAGGCTTCATATCAAATCTAATTACAACACTTGTAAATATGTTTGTAACCACAGCAAAACGATTTGTTAGGATGATTAGAGAAGGTGTATTTTCTCTGTTAAAAGCACTTAAACTTATTCTTTTTCCCCCTGCTAATATGAGTTTTGTCGAAGCAATGCATGAAGCTATGAAACTAATTGCCGCTGGCGGTGTTGTTATTGCTGGTGTAGCGCTTGAAGAAATTATTGAAAAACTAATACTAGGTGCGCCACTTCTTGCGCCATTTGCTCCTATTGCGACAGCAGTAATTATTGGCTCGCTAACCGCCATCGCAATGTCGTTGGTAGCATATTTAGTAGATAAAATGGATATTCTTGGCGTTATTGAGGCTCAAGAAACTAAATTCATATTAGAGAGCCTTGATAAAGATATCGATGAGAAATTAAATAGATGCGAGCGCATTTCCGAAGAAGTCGACGAGTTTCTTAGTGAAAACTCTTTCTTATTGCCGCAAAGCAGCTAACAAGGCGCTCCACGCGGATAAATTACTCGCTGCGCTCGCAATTTACCGGTGAGCGCAGCGTTATGTGTACCAATTAGAACGGAGGCACAGATGAAATCAATTACAACCTCACTTATGTTTGTCGGGGAGCAGGCCGGAAAAGCCGAGGAGGCAATCAGCTTTTATACCTCTCTGTTCCCTAGTTCAGAGATCATTGACCTTCAGCGATACGAAGCTGGCGAGCATGAACCAGAAGTTTTTCCCAGTGGAGTCTGAGAATAGCGAGGAGCTTATAGCGGGGTTTAACGAAAAACATTTGGATTTTAGCTGAGGCGCCGGTATTCGCGCAACTCGCACTTATCTCCAGCCACGCACCATGGACACCCATTTTGCCCGTTTTCGAAGGCTGGTCGATGATCGGCGATGGGCGTATTTTCGCCCCTTGGGAGGAGGCCGGCGATCCGCCAGAGGTGCTTTGGCAGGATATTGAGCGCATCCGTGACCATTACGCGTGGTCAATAGACTACTCTGTAAAGGTCACTGGGCGCTGGGCCGAGCGAGTGGTTGATGACACACACTATTGATTGTACTGGGAGATCATCAAGCGGCACCGTTGATTACCGGCGACAACGCCAGTGCAGCGGTGCCTGTCCATGTGATTAGCGGTGACCCCCGGCTCTTAGCACCTTTTAAGGCACGTGGTTTTATTGATGGCATGCTGCCGTCACTGGAAAGTTCTGAAGGGGCCGCGAAAATGAGCCAGCTTCGTCATTGGTTACAGCAAGATTTTGGCACGCCAGCATTAACTTCTTCCCGGTTAACGACTGAGAGGACACCATGAGCTAGCCTGTCATCCTTCGCAGTTGCTCAGCCGCTCTTGCGCTTAGCGTCGTCTCGTAGTCTGCTGCAGCAAACGCTGGCGTGGTTGGAGGGGGCGATACGTAGTTGTTACCAGAGCCAACTGCCAGGACGCGCTGGCGGTTCTCCCTTGCGCACTGCGAGCCAGCCAATAATACAGCGCACACCAAGCCACACGGCTAATAGTGGCCATAGCAAGGTGCCTACTAACATCAAGCTAAGGGTAAAGGTGACGAAAAAATAGAGGCAGCCTATCCAAAAAGTCCGGATCAAATAGCGGTAGTGTGCTTGCAGCCACGGCGCAGCCTCTTTGTGATATACGTAAGCGATTATAACGCCAATCAACAGCGTAACATTGGCTGTTACTAGGCCTGCTAAATAGAGTGCGTAAATAATTTGTGGTGGGCGCGCTTCCTCATTGGGAATATAACGCTGGGTCATAGATTACCTCGTTACCCGTTAGTAAATCCGAAATTCTTTGGCGTTTGCCAGCCCTTGTTGTTGCTCTATGACTTTGCGATAGCGTTTGTATTCCCATTGATACTGCGTTGGATCAAGTGCAATTGACGCTTCTACGCTAGCGTTAACACCGCTGGCTGAGACTACATCATCGGCGCTGTAAACCTGCTCATCGGCGTCAAGGAAATGAATTTCAAATCCCTTGCCAGGCACCCGTAAGGCAACGCCAGTGACGACTCTTGCCTGAGTGCGGGCGACCAGTTTTGGTAGCAACGTTGCCGTATAGGCATCGCGCCCATAAAAAGGAGCGAATACACCGCTGCCCCAGTTAGGTTCTTGATCCGGCAAGATGCCAATAGCTTCGCTGCGCTTAAGCGCTTTGAGAAGGGCAGCGACGCCTCTGGCGTTGGTGGGTACCAAGCTGGCTCCCATGCGCTCGCGGCCATGGCGAATAATGGGCTCAAGGTCGGCAATTTTGGGTGGCTCGTACATGGCGGTAAAAGGGAAGTGGCTGGAGAGCCAAAAATTAAGCACCTCCCAGTTACCAAAGTGTGGAGCAAGTACAATGACGCCGCGGCCTTCGGCACGTGCGCTGTCTAGTTTATCTCGGCCATGAACCGATAAAATGCTGGCCTCTACTTTTTCGGGCGCAGCCATCCACGCATGGCCAAGTTCCAACATAGTCGCTGCCGAGTGGCGCAGGCTTTGTATAGCAAGCGCTTTGCGCTGGCTAGCAGTGGCCTCTGGGTTAACCACTGCCAGATTGATTTCCGTCACCTGGCGCTCTCGTTTGCTAAAGCGATAGACCAGCGGACCTAATCGCACGGCGATACGCCATAGCGCGCCAAGTGGCCAGCGCGCCAGGAGCTTCCAAAGGGCTATGATGGCACGTGCTTGGAAACGTGATTTTTTAGACGGTGACTGCTCTGTCATAAGTTACAGGAACCAGCTATCAACGTTAGTTGGCGCACGCCTCTCCTGCAGACCCTTAAAGCCTTTCACACAGCGAACAATAAACCAGACGGCCAGTGCCAGTAGCATGGGGATGCCAATCAGAATAAACGTTAGCAAGGTGGCGATACTGCCGTAGAGCAGCCCAATCCAAAACGTACGGATCTGGTAACGGTAGTGTTCATCTAGCCATTCAGGGCCTTTACCACGATAGACATAGGCGATAACGATGCCGACCAGTGAGGTAACCCCTACTAAAAAGCTCGCCAAATAAAGCGCGTAAATCACCATTGCCATGGTGGTATCCGGCTGTTCTGAGGAGGTAGTGTCGTTGATTACTTCACCTTCTCTGTCATTAATTACTTCACCTTCTAAAGGTGCTTTGTTGGCATCGTCGTGCATAACCGATCCTTTTTGCTATTCGCCATGAAACGTCCCTGAAGACGTCGCTTAAGCACGCTATGATAGCGCGGCTGGCGCGGCTTATCATTAGCGGGCAGCAGGTCGGCAAATTTCCAGCAAATTACCGTCTGGGTCGCGTAAGTAAATTGACTCAATTGGACCATTAGCGCCTTGGCGAGCAACCGGGCCAAGCTCTACCTCAATCGCCAGCGCATCCAAATGCTGTTTGAACTCATCCAGCGGCAGTTGGCAGCGCAGGCATAAGTCCAGGCTGCCTGGGGTTGGGGTGGCAGAAACAGGCGCAATGTCAGTGTCGGTTTGATGCAAACGCAGTGCCGTGTCGCCTAGCATAAGATCTACCCGCTGTGCGTCTCGGTAGCGCACGTCTAACCCCAGCACACGAGAATAAAAATCCACGGCGCGACCCATATCAGTCACCGTAACAACAAGATGGTCAAAATCTGAGAGCATGCCACTTTCCTTAAAACAAACGTAAAACATGAGAATACGATGATGCGACGCTGCCCGCTATGCTATACGCCTGAATCGGCGCTTTATCACCAAGACCGTCGCCGCGATTACTACCAGTGTGCCACGTGCGCTTTGGTGTTTGTGCCTGCCGAGCAGCATTTAGATGCGCATCAAGAAAAGGCAGAGTACGACCAGCATCAGAATTCGCCGCATGATACGGGATATCGGCATTTTTTGGGGCGTTTATTTGCCCCGTTAGTGGCTAAGCTACCACAAGGTGCCCATGGGCTGGACTTTGGCTGTGGCCCGGGGCCTACGCTGTCGGTGATGTTTGAAGAGGCAGGGTTCACGATGGCGGTTTACGATATTTTTTACGCCCCAGACGTTGAGGTGCTCAACCGCCAGTATGACTTTATTACCGCCACCGAGGTGTTAGAGCACCTTGCGAGGCCCGGCGAAGAGCTTAGTCAACTGGTCGAGAAAATAGTCCCTGGGGGCTATCTTGGGGTCATGACAAAGCGTGTCAGTACCCCAGCAGCATTTGCCCGCTGGCACTATATAAACGACCCGACGCATGTGAGTTTTTTTAGTGAAGCGACGTTTTGTTGGATAGCCGAACGCTGGGGCATGGTGGTGGAGTTTCCCGCAGCGGATGTGGTGTTGCTCCGCCGCAGACCATTACCTTGATGATTCGGTGCCAGAATTGATGACTCATGCCATCTGGCCGATGGCCTTGCGAAAACGCGATAAAGAAAAAGCGAATAGAACGCTACCGATCAACAGTAGCAGTAGAAACTGCGGCCATACTACGTTTATCCCCGCACCTCGATAAAGGATTGCCTGGCCCAGTTCAACGAAATGAGTGGTTGGGGCGAGCAGCATGATGTGCTGGACAATTTCCGGCATGCTTTCGCGTGGCGTCGTACCCCCAGATAGCAGTTGCAGGGGCAGCAGTACCAGCACCATTAGCATGCCAAATTGTGGCATGTTGCGTGCAAGGGTGGCGAGAAAGATGCCCATAGAGGTGGTCGCGAAGAGGTGGAGCGCTGCCCCCACAGCGAACAGTGCCACCGAGCCTGCTATGGGTACCTGTAAAGCCCAGCTAACAACTAAATAGAGCGAAAGCAGTGCGGAGACCAGAACCACCAGGCCCATTGACCAGATCTTGGCCAGCATAATTTCCGTCGGGGTGACTGGCATTGCCAGTAGATGCTCAATGGTGCCGTGCTCTCGTTCGCGTATCAATGCCGCGCCAGTGAGAATGATAGAGAGCATGGTAATGTTATCGATGATGGACATCAGCGATCCAAACCAGGCTTTTTCGAGCCCAGGATTGAAGCGCGCTCGCAGCACTAGGTCGACGGGTGGAGCGCTAGAGCTGCGGTAACGTTGAGTAAACGCGTTGATCTCGTCCATAACGATCTGCTGAATATAGCCATTGCCAGTAAATGCTTGGCTCATGCGTGTGGCATCGATATTGAGTTGAATCTGAGGGGCGTGACCCGCCAGTACGTTGCGCTGAAAGTCGGGTGGTATATTGAGCACGAAAGTGTACTGGCCTGCATCTAGCCCAGGGTCAATCTCATGAAGTGAGATCTTGTCTGGGGTAGCGAATTGGGGGGGATAGAACGCCGTGATGATACGAGATGATAGCGGCGAGTTATCTTCATCAACGATGGCGATGGGAGCCATGTGGAGACTTTCGGGCAACGCGGTCGCCTTGGTGTAGACCGAGATACTGCACACGTAGGCGATCAGAATTAGCATAATTGGGTCGCGGATCAGGCTCCATAGTTCCTTGACGCCCAGTCGGTAGATAGTCAGGACACTATGCATCTCAGCGCTCCTGATTTTTTAGTAGGAAAATAGACAGTCCCATGATCGTTGGTACCGCGATCAACAGTGGCATGAATAAGGCATAGAGGTCGCTAAGCCCCAGTGCTTTGCTGAATACACCGCGCGTGATGGTTAACATATGGGAAGTGGGGTAGATGGTGCCAATGAAACGCCCCGCGCCTTCAAGTGAGCTGACCGGATCGATCATTCCTGAGAATTGCACGGCGGGAATTAACGTGCCGATGATGGCGAAGAACATCGCTGCGATCTGACTGCGCGTCAACGTCGAAGCGAGTAGTCCCATGCCCGTTGCGATAATGCTGTAGATCACTACTGCTAACAGCAGCGTCAGGAAGCTGCCTTTGATGGGCACATCAAATAGCGTGACCGCGAGTAATGCCATTAGCAGAAAATTGATGATTGCGAGAGCGATATAAGGCAACTGCTTGCCGACTAGGAATTCGCTACGGGTGACGGGTGTGACGTAGAGGTTGATGATCGACCCTAGCTCTTTTTCCCGCACGACGGCCAGCGCGGTCAGCATCGCCGGTAGCATCATTAACAGAAGCGGGATGACGGCGGGCACCATGGCTGGCAGGCTCTGAACATCAGGATTGTAGCGAAAGCGGGTTTCGACATTGGCAGCGGGGGCAGTGACATTAGTCGTGGCTTGCGCTGCTTGCTCGAGCAGCCACTGTCGATGAATGCCCTGCACGTAGCCGCGTGCGGTTTCAGCACGTTGGGGCATGGCACCATCAATCCAGGCGCCGATTTCAACCGGGTTTCCTCGCTTCACATCACGGCCAAAGCCAGGAGGGATTTCAATGGCCAGGGTGAGCTTGCCACTGCGCATGCGCTTGTCCATATCTGCGTAATCAATCAATGGCGGTTGCTCGATAAAGTAGCGGGAGCCGGCAAGATTCATCGCATAGCTATTGCTCAAGGTCGTCTGGTCGCGATCAAGGATGGCATAGCTGAGATCCTCTACGTCCAGGCTGATGCCGTAGCCAATGACTAACATCAGGATGAGTGAGCCAAGCAGGGCAAGGGTACCGCGCACCGGGTCGCGACGAAGCTCCAGCGATTCTCGCCAAGTGTAGCTAAGTAGACGCTGGAGACTAAAAGCGCTGTGTTTTACGTTGTTAGGCGCCATGCTGGGCAATACTTTGGCCACTGGGGGGGGCGTTGGCTCAGGCGCTTCTTGGTTCTGTTCGTCGGCGCCTGCTTCGGTTAAATAGCCGATGAATGCCTCTTCCAGAGTCGCTGCTCCACGTTTTTTCACCAGTGCCGCAGGCGTATCGCTATCGAGCACTTGACCGGCATGCATCATCGACATGCGATCACAGCGCTCGGCTTCATTCATGAAATGGGTAGAAATGAATATGGTCACCCGGTCACGGCGCGCTAGTTCAATCATTAGCCGCCAGAAGTTGTCGCGGGCAACGGGATCAACCCCAGACGTTGGTTCATCCAGGATCAGTAGTTCTGGCTTGTGGACCATAGCCACCGCCAGCGAAAGACGCTGACGGATGCCGAGTGGCAAACTTTCCGGCAGGCTGCCGCGTACCTCTTGTAGGTCGAAGCGTTTCACCATCTCATCCACTCGGGCGGCTATTTCCGCTTCAGCAACCTGGAAAAGTCGGGCGTGCAAGATAAGATTCTGCTCAACGGTTAGTTCGCCATATAGTGAGAACGCCTGGGACATGTAACCCACACGGCGGCGGGTGTCGATATCGCGGGTATCCACCTGCTTGCCGAACAACCAGGCTTGGCCTTCACTGGCCGGCAATAGACCGGTAAGCATCTTCATGGTGGTTGATTTGCCACAACCATTAGAGCCAAGAAAACCGAAAATCTCGCCACGCCGGATCCGAAAGCTGACGTGGTCGACGGCGACAAAATCGCCAAAGCGCATAGTGAGGCCCTTAGCCTCAATGGCGACTTCATCGTCATCTTGTGCCAACGGCGGAATATGCACGGGTGCATAGTCGCGTTTTTTCTCTTCCGGTAGCAGGGCGATAAAGGCAGCTTCCAGGGAGTTGCTGGCAGTACGCTCCAGCAATGCCGCTGGCGTTCCGGTAGCCAGAATTTTGCCGTCGTCCATGGCCACTAGCCAGTCGAAGCGCTGGGCTTCATCCATGTAAGCGGTCGCAACCATGACACTCATCTGCGGGCGTTGGCGACGTATACGTGCGATCAACTCCCAGAACTGGGCGCGGGCCAGCGGGTCGACGCCGGTGGTTGGTTCGTCGAGGATCAATAAGTCGGGGTCATGGATCAGCGCGCAGCATAACCCCAGCTTCTGCTTCATGCCGCCGGAAAGTTTGCCTGCTGGGCGGTCAAGGAATCTGTGCAGCCCGGTACTACGGGTTAAGTCGTCGATTCGGCGGCGTCGTTCGGCATGCTCATGGCCGAAGAGGCGGGCAAAGAATTGTAGGTTTTCCTCTACTGAAAGCGTCGGGTAGAGATTCTTGCCCAACCCTTGGGGCATATAGGCAATGCGCGGGCAGATAGTGTCGCGATGACGCTTGTTGGCCATATTGCCGCCGAGCACTTCCACTTGCCCTTGTTGGATCGCGCGTGCCCCCGCAATAAGCGCTAACAGGCTGGATTTTCCAACGCCATCAGGCCCTATCAGCCCAACCATGCTGCCCGCAGGGATTTCTAGATCGATGCCCGCCAGGGCAACCTGCTTACCATAGTGCAGTTGGATGGCTGATAGCGTTACTACTGCTGGCGTAGGTGATGAGGGCGGTGTTGCTATCATTGTGGGACCCGAACAGCCAGCTCAGCAGGCCACTCTGCGTCGGGGTCAAGCTTAACCCAGGCTTCCCCAGGGACACCGGTTTTAACTTGCTCAAGATGACGTTGTAGAAGGTCTCGATCAATCTGTGCTTTCACTCGGAACATTAATTTTTGTCGTTCCGAAGCGGTCTCTACCGTCTTAGGCGTAAATTGTGCCGTGCTGGCGACAAACGAGATGCGTGCCGGTATGACTAGCTCAGGTGCCGCATCCAGGATGATACGTGCCTCGCTGCCCAGCGCCACACGACCTGCTTGTTCGGCAGGCAAGAAGAACGTCATGTGTACGTCGCTAAGATCGACCAGGTTCAGCACTCGCCCTCCACCTGGAAGTACCTCGCCAGGCTGGGCAATACGGAATTGTACGCGCCCTGCGCGAGGCGCAACCAGCTGACTGTCGGTGATGTCTGCATCGATACGCGTGATGGTGGCTTCGGCGGCAGTAACCGCAGAGCGGGCGCCGGTCACCTGGGCGCGCGCCGCTGCGATGGCCGACTGTGCGGCATCCACCTGGGCGTTAGCGGCGGCAACGGCTGCTCGTGCACTATTGACCCGAGCGCGATCATCATCAAGTTCTTGTGCCGAAGCGGCTCCTTCCCGCGATAAAGTTTCCGAGCGAGCCAAGCGGCGTTGAGCCGCATCAAGTTCACTTTCACGCTGAGTCACGACGGCCTGAGCGGCAAGATGGTCGCTTTGCCGCAGAGCAACCTGCGCTTCCGCACTGAGTACGGCATTGAGTGCCTGTTGATGCTGAGCTATTGCCTCGTCGCGCTGAGCTTCCAGCACCTGGATCTGCATGCGCGCCAGGGGTTGACCAACGGTGACAAACTCACCTTCATCGACCAGGACTGCGTCAACGCGTCCAGGAAGCTTGGTAGCGATATCGATTTCAGTGGCCTCGATACGCCCATTACCGCTAGCAAAGCCTTCCCCGAGGCCTTCGTCGCGCAATTCAGTCCAGTAGTAATAGCCGCCAGCAGCAATAAGGATTACCCCGGCAGCAAGGATCAGTTTCTTAAGCGAAGAGTGCATATTGCTAGGCCCTAATGTCATTCAGCGTGAGGTGAAGTGAGAGCGGAAGTGCTTGTCACAGTAGCTGATCCGCCGCCGAGCGCTGCGTATAAGGCCACTCGGGCTGACAGCAGTTGGCGGCGAACTGCTAGCCGCTGCTGCTCGGCGGAAAGCAAGTCGCGCTGTGCATCCAGAACTTCTAGGTAGGGCACCGCACCGTTTTCATAGCGCAGCATGGCTAAGCGGGCACGCTCGCGCTGTACTGCTAACATGTCATTGGCAGTTTCTACTTGCTCAGCTAGCCAGTGGTTAGCAGCCAAAGCATCGGCAACATCACGGAAGGCTTGCTGGATGACTTGCTCATACTCGACTATGGCTTGTTCGTGGCGTAACTCGGCCAGCGTCAGGTTGGCTTTTCGGCGACCGCTATCAAAAATGGGCAGTGACAGGGTGGGGGAAAAATTCCATGCCTGGCTATCAGTTCCTAGCAGGCCGTTCAAGTCAGCACTCGCCGTGCCCAAACTACCTGTCAGCGCGATACGCGGGAAGAAAGCCGCGCGCGCAGCGCCAATATTAGCGTTAGTAGAACGCAGTAGGTGCTCGGCGGCGCGAATGTCGGGGCGGCGGGTCATTAGCTCCGATGGCAGCCCCGGCGCGAGAGGGGGCAGAGTATCATCCGCTATTTTATCCCCGTTACTTGCTACCTTTTCGATAGGTGAACCAACTAATAGCGCCAAGGCGTTGGCTTGCTGAGCATGAGCTTGCTCTAACTGAGCACCTAATGCCTTGGCCTGCTGCAGCAACATTTCAACTTGGGTGAGTTCCAGTGGTGACGTTGCGCCTACTTCGACGCGCCGAGTAAATATCCGCAGTGACTCTTGCCGACTGTCGATGGTGCGGCGGGCTAGGTCCAAGCGCGCATCAAGTTCCTGAAGACGAAAATAGCTGTCGGCAACTTGAGCGATAAGGCTGATTTCGGTGGCGCGCCGTGCCTCATCAGTGGCTAGGTACTGCTCGAGGGCAGCCTCATTAAGGCTGCGTATTCTCCCCCAGAAATCTAGTTCCCAGCTGCTAAAGCCGACGCCCGCCTGGAACTGGTTGCCAATCCGCGTACGTCCGCTAGGACTCAGGTCAGAGGGGGTGCGTGAACGCTCACCAGCAGCTTGCACGCCAAGTGTGGGTAGCAACTCTGCATGCTGAATACCATAGGCTGCACGTGCTTGCTCAACGCGCAATAAAGCACTTCGTAAATCATAATTGGTGGTCAGTGCCTGCTCGATCAGCGCTTGTAGCCTGGTGTCGGTGAAGTAGCTGCGCCAAGCAATATCAGCATCAGCAGCCGTTGTTGGCATGCGCTCATCTGGGTAAACATCGGGCAATGTTGCTGCTGGCACCGAGTGAGGGGGGGCCAGCGAGGTGCAGCCAGACAGGCTCAGGACTAGCAGCATGATCGCTAAATAGGCCACCTTGTCTCGTTGCTTAGGGGCGAGCCGATATTTCATGCGAATGACCGCAGGTAAGGGAGCGAACGTATTAGGTATCTGATTGGCCATGGCAAATAGAAAGGAGACCTCTCCGTGTCAAATGAGTCGATACAATGCGTGTGTCTCAGCCTGGAAGGCATCAGTATGGCAATGTTTGTTCTAGCATTTGTTGATGTAGGGCAAGAGGGCTAATGACGCAGCCACCGCATTCAATATCGGCTGCTTTCTGGTGAGTTGCAAATGCGCTTCTTACTATTGCGGATTACACTGGCAATGGGGAGCGAAAAAAACTGGTGAAACCCACGGAACGAGTGTAGATTCGCCGCCCGACTCTGCGGTTGGAGTTTTCTCCAGCCATGTGTTAGCCCTTAAGAGGGCTTTTATTCTGTGAGGCATGAGCGATATGTCGCGGCAACTGCTAGCCATGGCGTTAGCGCCCTTATTAGGGCTGTTTATTCTTGGGATTGGCAATGGCTTTCTTGCCACGCTGATCTCTGTGCGGCTAGACGCTGCGGGTGAGTCGGCAACGGTGATAGGTATTGTCTCCTCGGCTTACTTTATTGGCTTAGCGCTTGGCGCGCTATTTAATGACCGACTGTTGCTGCGCATAGGCCACATCCGTGCTTATGGTAGCTTTGCCTCATTGGTCGCTGTCACGGTGCTGTTGCAAGGGCTGTTTTTCGATCCTTGGGCATGGTTTGCGCTGCGCTTAATTGGCGGCTGGGCCACCGTGGGCGTTTACTTAGTGATTGAGAGTTGGTTGCTGACCTCCGGCGAGCAAAAAGTACGTGGTCGGTTGCTGGCGATGTATATGATCTCGCTGTATGCCGCGGGCGTGATTGGGCAGTTGCTATTAGGCGTTACCAGTGCCATGGGGGTGACTGCACCCTTTATGGTGATTGGCCTATTGGCATCGTTATCGGTGTTGCCCATGGCCATGATTCCGCGGGTGTCGCCTATTATGGAACACGCTGAGCCGCTACCGCCGCATCGCTTGATTACGATGACGCCAACGGGGGTAATGGGGAGTTTAGGGTCGGGCATGGTGGTGGCTGCCGCCTACACCTTGCTGCCATTGTATTTGCAGCGCATTGGTATGAGCGTCAACCAGGTGGGGCAAATGATGGCCGTCGTAATTCTCGGCGCCATGCTACTTCAGTACCCGATTGGGCGCTGGTCTGACCGTCACGACCGGCAAATTGTATTGATCGCCATCAGCGCTTTCTGCGTGGTGATTTCCGCGGCCATGATATGGCTGCCGATGTCGACCCCCTTATTATCGGCGCTACTGTTTTTACTCGGTGGCGGTGTCTTTGCGCTTTACCCGGTGGCGGTTAGCCATGCTGCCGACCGTGCTCCGGCAGGGGCGCTGGTACGCATGAGTCAGGGCCTGCTATTGATTAACTCTATTGGGGCTACCATCAGTCCGCTAATGATTTCTCCCGTAATGACCGCGGCGGGCGATGCGGGATTGTTTTGGGCGTTTGGCTCGCTGAGCCTGTTTTTTGTTGTCTTTTTCAGCTGGCGACGCAGTGTGCGACCTGCGCCAGTTCCTGTGGCTCCCTTTACGCCGACAACGCCGATGACTGCAGCCGGTGCCGAGCTAGTGGTTACCGAGGAGCTGATGCAAGGCGCGCTTGAGCATGAGCACCTGGAAGACCTTTCCGATGTTGTGCCTGACGTAGATGCTGCTGAACCCATCGTTGGCCCTCCCTCAGAAGATCAAACCCATATTGTTTATTACGATGATGTGGAAACGGAGGTGCGTCGATAGCCCGAGCTGGGAGTGGGTGAAACGTAGCTAAAAACGTAGCTAGCGGACTGGCGTTAATTCAGCAGGTGAGACCTTGGGCTAATGGTGTGATGAAAGTAGTGAAACTACTATTCGTGATAGTGTTTTTACTAATTGCTATTTATCACCGATTTTCTCTGAGGTTTCGCCATGAATTATTATGCCGCGCCGGTACGCGATTTACGTTTTGTACTCGAAGAGCTACTCGCGCACCGCTCGCTTGCGCTGCCTGGCTTCGAAGAGGCCACGCCCGACTTGGTCGAGGCGGTGCTGGAAGAGGCAGCAAAGCTTGCCGGCGATGTGTGGGGGCCGCTAAATAGCGTCGGTGACCGACAAGGTGCTAAGCGCCACACCGATGGCAGTGTCACCACCTCAGAGGGTTTCGCTGCGGCCTATCAAGCGTATGTAGAAGGCGGCTGGAACGGCATTGGTGTTTCGGAAGCGTTAGGCGGACAAAACCTGCCTGAAGTGGTCGCTAGTGCCGTTCAAGAAATGCTTCACGGTGCCAATATGGCCTTGGGTCTTTGCCCCATGTTGACGGCTGGTGCAATCGAAGCACTGGCGCATCATGGCAGTGAAACGCTAAAAACAACCTATCTCCCCAAGCTCGTTGAAGGTACCTGGACAGGTACCATGAACCTGACAGAGCCTCAGGCAGGCTCCGATCTGTCTAAAGTACGTACCAAAGCCATTCCCGAAGGCGACCATTACCGTATTAGCGGCCAAAAAATCTTTATCACCTGGGGCGAGCACGACGCCGCCGAAAATATCATTCACCTTGTGCTGGCGCGAAAACCCGATGCGCCCGAAGGCAACAAGGGCATTTCGCTGTTCCTAGTGCCGAAGTTCCTGGTTAGCGCAGATGGCTCGTTAGGCGAGCGCAACGACGTCACCTGCGCCTCTATCGAGCATAAACTGGGTATCCATGGTTCGCCTACCTGCACCTTAAGCTTTGGCGAAAACGACGGCGCTATTGGATATCTGGTGGGTGAAGAGGGACGCGGTCTTAACCACATGTTTACCATGATGAACGAAGCGCGCCACAAAGTGGGTATTCAAGGTATTGGGGTGGCTGAGCGTGCTTGCCAGCATGCGTTTGCTTACGCCTTGGATCGCACTCAGGGGCGAGCGCCTAAATCTCGTGGTGGTAATGAATGCTCGATCAGCGATCACTTAGATGTGCGCCGGATGCTGCTCTCAATGCGCGCCCGCACCGATGCTCTTCGTGCTCTGGCGCTTTACTGCGCAGGCCAGCTTGACCTTGCCCGACACAGTGAAAGCGATAGCGAGCGCCAAACTGCCCAAGCATGCGCCGATGTACTGATCCCTATCGTCAAAAGCTTTTCGACCGACCAAGCCGTGGATATCGCTTCAATGGGTATTCAGGTGCATGGCGGCATGGGGTATGTGGAAGAAACAGGCGCTGCCCAGCTACTTAGAGATGCACGAATCGCGCCTATTTATGAAGGCACTAACGGCATTCAGGCCCTCGATTTGGCGGGACGTAAGCTACAGCGTGATGGTGGTGCCGCGTTATCTGCGTTAATTGATGAAGTGCAAAAAACCGCTGAGACAATGCGTTCAGAGCCTAGCCTTGCGGGGATGGGCAGTGCGCTAGCGGCCGGTGCCGATGATCTGCGTGCCGCCATGCAACTTGTGCTTGAGCAAGGCCGTGACCCGGAAACTGGCCCAGATGCGGTGCAGGCCTATGCAACCCCGTTGCTCAACCTAGCGGGCCATGTGCTATGCGCTTGGCAAATGGGCAACGCCGCCCTCCACGCGACCAACGCGCTACAAAAAGGCAGCGATGAGCCGTTTTATCGCGTCAAGCTGTCCAGCGCTAACTTTGTTATCACCCAGTGGCTGCCTGCTGGCCGCGCGCAACGCGCGGTTATCGAAGCGGGTATGCAGTGCCTGAGTGATTTCGAATTAACGCCATAAACCACTGTAAGGCCTAAGTGCTTTAACCACTTATTTCCGCCGGCCATTGGGTCGGCGGCTTACGTTAAGACGCAATGAAACGATCGTTTTAAAACGTCTCGTTGTGCTTAACCGCGCCAGTGCGCCTATGCGTATTGTTGCGCTGACTCTTTTTCCCGGTTCACAACAACATTAATGACTCAAACCAAGGAGTAGTTCATGCAAGTTAAGCACCGCCAGCACGGCGAAGAGCAGCCATATTGGCCTTTAGGGCCGTTTAAAGTGCGGCTCCCCTTTGTCCATTATCGCTGGGAAATGGCAGAGATGGTTCAAGGACTCATCATGTTTGTCGTCAGCCTGGCGATGATTCCGCTTTTAGAGCAGTACCTTGGTTTACCTTATGATGTGGCCTTGGCTTACGTGGTGGTGTGCGGCGTCGGCTTTATGCTTCCTGCGCTTTTAGGCGTGCCCATGGTGCCTGGTTGGATTACCCCGGCGATACCGGTGGTGTTAGCCTTCCTAGGGGATTTTGAGCCAGGTCCAGAGGCTATTCAGGCGCTGTTTGCGCTTCAATTCTTGGTCTTTTTAATCTTCTTAATTTTAGGCGTCACTGGGCTGGGCCGTAAGCTGGTTCACTTGGTGCCCAACTCTCTCCAGGCAGGCATTATTATCGGTGCCGGTATTGCGGCTATTACGGGTGAAATACAGCAGGGCGGGCGCTTAGCAGAGACTCCGATATCATTAATCGCGGGTATGCTAATTGCCATATTTATGCTGTTTTCGGTGGCCTTTAAGCGCTGGGTAGAAGATCACGCGATCATACGTAAAATTGCCAACTACGGCATGGTGCCAGGCATGATTATTGCGATCCTGGTGGCTTGGGCGATTGGCGAGTACCCACGCCCTACGATCGAGTGGGGAATTACCCAGCCGAACTTCACCGACGTATGGAACTATCTACCCTTTACGGTCGGCTTTCCTGGCGCTGATGTCTTTATGCTGGCCATACCCACCGCGGTGATCGCCTACGTCATCGCATTCGGTGATATTGTCGTCGGGCGAACCTTGATGTCCCGTGTCGACCATATTCGTAGCGATGAAAAAATCGACTACAGCACGGACCGTATCCACCATGTCACCGCTATTCGTAACGGCATGCATGCTTTCTTTGCTCCCTATCCTGGTTTAGCGGGCCCGATCTGGACGGCTGTAACGGCCACCATGGCAGAACGCTATAAAAATGGCCGTCATGCGATGGAGTCGATTTATAGCGGCGGTGGTACCTTCTGGATTACCGGTTTTATTGCGCTGTTCACTTTGCCATTGGTCAGTATGTTTCAGCCGGTGCTGCCCATTGCGCTCTCGCTTACACTGCTGCTGACTGGCTATATTTGCTTAATGGTAGGTATTGAGCAGACTAAAACCACAGCCGAACGTGGCGTTGCAGGCACGATGGCCGTCGTACTGGCGGTATACGGTGCTGGTTGGGGGTTAGCGGCAGGGGTTGTGCTGTACGTATTAGTACAAAAAACCAATATGTTCGGGCGTGAGCCTTCGGCTATCCAAAGCGTAGAAGAGCAAGAACAGCGCTAACGATAAAGATGATCAACACCAAAACGATCAACATAAAAGGTGATTTATGAACGCATCCATTTTTGAGCAGGGCATGCCGCCCACAGTTGCTAACCATGTACCACTCTCTCCGTTGACGTTTATTGAGCGTACGGCGTCGGTATATCCCGATTACCCAGCGGTAGTGCATGGCACAACGCGCCGCACTTGGGCAGAAACCTGGAAGCGTTGTCGGCAATTGGCATCGGCGCTTGAAAAACGCGGCCTACAGCCCGGTCAAACGGTGGCGGCGATGTTGCCTAATATTCCGGCGATGTTTGAAGCCCACTTTGGGGTGCCTCTGGCGGGTTGCGTGCTCAACACCTTGAATATTCGCCTGGATGCCGAAGCTATCAGCTACATGCTGGCCCATGGTGAGGCAAAAGCCGTTCTTGTTGATCCTGAATTTGCACCGCTGATCAACGAAGCCGTTGCCTTGTTAGACGATAAGCCGCTGGTTATTGATGTTTTTGATCTGGAATTTTTAGGCGAAACTCAAGGCATTGGTGAGGTTGAATATGAAGCATTGCTCGCCGAAGGTGATGCCGACTATGCCTACAAACTGCCTGAAGATGAGTGGCAAGCGATTTCACTGAACTACACCTCGGGCACCACGGGCAAGCCTAAAGGGGTGGTTTACCATCACCGTGGCGCCTACTTAAACGCGGTCAGCAATATCTTAGAGTGGGCCATGCCGCATCATCCGGTCTACCTCTGGACCTTGCCGATGTTCCACTGCAACGGCTGGTGTTTCCCGTGGACGATTGCCGCTAACGCCGGTGTTAGCGTGTGTCTGCGCAAAGTAGATCCAAAACGGATTAACGACCTGATTGTGGATGAAAAGGTAACGCACTTCAGCGGGGCGCCGATTGTACTGAACGGCCTTGTCAACCTGCCTGCTGATCAGAAGCGAGAGTTTGATCATCCCGTTAAAGTGACCACGGCGGGTGCCGCGCCGCCTGCATCAGTGATTGCTGGTGTCGAGAAACTTGGGATTGAAGTGACCCATGTGTACGGGTTAACCGAGGTTTATGGTCCGGTGACGGTGTGCGCTTGGCGTGAATCGTGGAATGAACTGCCGCTGGAAGCTCGTGCCAAAATCAAGGCGCGCCAAGGGGTGCGTTACCACATGCTTGAAGCGCTTTGTGTCGCCGACCCGTTGACCCTTGAGCCCGTCGCCAAAGATGGCGAGACCATCGGTGAAATTTTGATGCGCGGCAACAACGTAATGAAGGGCTATCTGAAGAATGCCGAAGCTACTGAGGAAGCCTTGGCAGGGGGGTGGTATCACACCGGCGATCTCGCAGTTTGGCACGCGGATGGCTACATCGAAATTAAAGACCGCTCTAAAGACATCATCATTTCTGGCGGTGAGAATATCTCCACTATTGAAGTAGAAGATGCCATTTATAGCCACCCAGCGGTAGAGGAAGCCGCCGTTGTGGCCAAGCCCGATGAAAAGTGGGGCGAAACTCCATGCGCGTTTGTTAAATTAAAAATCGGTTATGGTGAAATTACCGAAGCCGACATTATTGCTCATTGTCGAGAGCACTTAGCGAACTTCAAAGTACCGAAGACCATCATTTTTAGCGAACTGCCAAAAACGTCAACGGGCAAAATTCAAAAATTTGTTTTGCGCGAAGAAGCGAAACAGAAATGATTCAGGGGATACAGAACGATGAGTGAACAACCAATCGGTGTAGTGGGAGCAGGCACCATGGGGCAGGGGATCGCTCAGGTCGTCGCTGCCAGTGGTTTTACGGTTCGCCTCTTTGATGTCGCTGATGAGCAGCTTACCCGTGCTCAGAAAAGTATTGATAAAGGCCTTGGCAAACTGGTTGAGAAACAGAAAATCAGCGAGTCAGCTAAGCAGGAAGCGCTGGCGCGGCTTTCCACAACCACTGATCTCGAAGCGTTGAGTGATTGCGGCATTATTATTGAAGCCGCACCCGAACAACCCGCGCTGAAAGAAAAGTTGTTTCGTGATCTGAGTCATTTAAGCAGCGATGCGATTCTTGCCTCTAATACCTCATCACTCTCGCTAACGCGGCTGGCTGCTGTGTGTGAACGCCCCGAACGAGTAGTGGGTATGCACTTTTTCAACCCAGTGCCGGTGCTCAAGTTAGTGGAAGTGATTCGTGCTGAGCAGACTTCTGATACCACCGTTGAGCGCATCGAAACGTTGGCAAAAGCGCTGGGTAAAACGGCGGTACCGGTTGGTGATGCGCCAGGCTTTGCGGTTAATCGCTTGTTGGTGCCGATGATTAACGAAGCCGCCTTTATTGTTCAAGAAGGCGCTGCAACACCAGAGGCCATCGACGAAGCGATGAAGCTCGGCGCTGCCCATCCCATGGGACCATTAGCGCTGGCGGACTTGATTGGCCTGGATGTTTGTTTGGCGATTATGAACGTATTGCAGGAAGGCTTTGGCGATCCTAAATATCGCCCCTGCCCGTTGCTGAAGCGTATGGTGGATGCAGGGTATCTGGGACGCAAGAGCGGTCGCGGCTTCCATATATACGAGTGAACACGCGAAAGCCATCAGGTCAGTCAAGCGCGACAAAAGAAGTGATTGCCTACCAACCAAGCGTTCGCTAGGGTTGGTAGGTGTTCACTTTAAATGCGTAATAACAATTAAGGAGCCTGTATGAGCGATGCAGTGATTGAAAAAGTTGATAACGATGGTGTGGTACGCCTAACGATTAATCGTCCTAAGGCATTGAATGCGCTGAACAGTGATGTGCTTAGCGCCTTAGAAGCTACGCTTGTGGAGCTTGAAGCGCATCCACGTTTACGCGCTGTCATCATTACCGGTGCCGGTGAAAAGTCGTTTGTTGCCGGTGCTGATATCACCGAAATGCGTGCCAAAACGCCAGAAGAAGCGCGTGCTTTCGCTACCCAAGCGCTGCGGACTATCAAGCGCTTAGAAACATTGCCCGTGCCGGTGGTCGCGCTGGTGAACGGGTTTTGCCTTGGCGGCGGCTGCGAATTGGCGTTGGCCTGCGACTGGGCGGTAGCTAGCGACAACGCTATCTTTGGCCAGCCAGAAGTGCTGCTAGGTGTGATTCCTGGCTTTGGCGGCACCCAGCGTTTGCCGCGTCGTGTTGGCCCTGCTATGGCGATTGATCTGGTAACCACTGGCCGCAAAATCGATGCTCAGGAAGCGTTACGCATTGGGCTAGTCAACCGTGTTATGCCCCAGGCTGAGCTGGAAAGTTATGTAGAAGAGCTCACCAAGCAACTTAAAGGTAACGGCCCGCTGTCAGTACGTGGCGCGAAGCAAGCCGTTCACGATGGGCTAGATCAAGACCTTGATAGCGCCTTGGCGCTGGAAACCAGCCTATTTGCGCTCTGTTTTGCTGGCGAAGAGCAGAAAGAGGGCATGGGCGCTTTCGTTGAGAAGCGCAAACCCAACTTCTAAGCGTTCACTTATTCAGTTTTACTTCTTTAGGGGGTGGCGCTTGCGCTACCCCCGTTTTATTCTCAGGCTTACTATCTTAGCTTTGTTTGGAGTGACCACAATGCAATGGGCCGCGTTTGTTCTCGCCGCGCTTGGTTTTGCTTACCTACCCGGGCCTGCGATGTTGTACACCGCAGCGCAAACCCTGGGGCGAGGCCGACGAGCAGGCTGGTTAGCGGTTATCGGTGTGCATATTGGTTGCTATGTCCACGTAATTGCTGCCGCGTTAGGCTTAGCGCTACTGTTTGCGGCTATTCCGCCAGCTTACATAGCGATGAAGGTCATCGGTGGGCTTTACCTGCTCTGGATGGGGCTGCGTCTCTGGAAGCAGGGCATTCGCTCTCATGGCGACGAAGTTCCACTGGCGACCACTAAGCGCGTACTGCGTGACAGCTTTCTAGTCGAAGTGCTCAACCCTAAGACGGCGCTCTTCTTTGTGGCTTTTCTACCTCAATTTGTCCAGCCTGATAGTGCCATACCGGTGGCATGGCAGCTGCTTTGGCTGGGTATCGCTACCAATGCGTTGTTCTCTTCGGCAGATGTCATGGTGGTGCTGCTGGCTAGCCCGCTGCGGGAGTGGCTACAAAAGTCCCACGGTTCCTCTCGATTGATTCAACGCATCGGCGGTGGCGTATTAATGGGATTAGGAAGTAATACCCTAGCTCAAGCGGCGCGTTAAACGCGGCTGCTAATTAATGTCCTGTGCAAGGAGCGCTGCATGTTTGACCTGTATATTGCCAACAAAAATTACTCGTCTTGGTCGCTGCGCCCTTGGGTGCTAATGAAGGCGCTGAATATTCCCTTCAATGAACACGTCATGCCGTTTGAAGGCGGTATTGGTGAGAGCTACGCCACCTTTAAGCGTTTTTCACCTTCAGGCCTGGTGCCCTGTTTGGTAGATCCGGATAACGAGGTGGCGGCATGGGATTCATTAGCTATTGTTGAGTATCTGGCTGAAACGTACCCCGCTGTGTGGCCCGAAGACAAAGCGGCACGCGCCTGGGCGCGTTGTGCCAGTGCTGAAATGCATAGTGGTTTTAGTGCACTGCGCAATGAGTGCTCAATGAATTGTGGCGTGCGTGTTGCGCTAAAAGAGCGTTCAGTAGGCTTAAACAGCGATTTGGCACGACTAGACTCGCTATGGCAGGAAGGCCTTGAACGCTTTGGAGGTCCCTTTTTGGCTGGTGAGCAGCTGTCTGCTGTTGATGCGTTTTACGCCCCCGTTGCGTTTCGGGTGCAGACGTATAGTCTGCCGTTGGGCGAAGCATCACAGGCTTATGTTCAGCATCTGCTTGCACATCCGGCGATGGAGGAGTGGTACCAAGCCGCATTGGCAGAAACCTGGCGTGAGCCTATGCATGAGCAGGACACGATTAAAAACGCCGCCTTATTAAACGATTACCGAGCGGTATGACGCCCCTGTCGCCCCAGTGTTGCGATAAATCCGCTACACTGGCGCAAATTTTAGATGGATATTTCCAATGGCGTTGAGTGCTACCCCTTACAAAGTTGATGTCAACCTGACCGACCTTGATCGCAATGTCTATGAGACGCTGCGTTTTACCGTGGCTCGACACCCTTCTGAAACCGAAGACCGGATGTGCGCACGGTTAATCGCCTACCTATTGTGGTATAGCGAAGCGCTCGCTTTTGGTCGTGGCCTTTCCGATGTGGACGAACCAGCTTTGTGGGAAAAAAGCTTGGATGGCCGTGTGTTGCACTGGATAGAAGTAGGTTTACCCGATGCCGAGCGTATGACGTGGTGTTCACGCCGTGCTGAGCGGGTGTCACTATTAGCTTATGGGCGAGTAGACCTGTGGGAAAATAAAGTGCTACCGGCGGTGGCGTCGCTTAAAAATGTACATGTGGCGGGGCTACCGCAAGAGGCACTGGCGACTATCGCAGAGGGTCTGCCACGCTCGATTAACTGGGCAGTGATGATTAGCGATGGCTCGCTGTTCATTACTGATGAGAATGGCCAGCATGAAGTAACGCCCCAATGGCTTCTCAGGGATCGCTAGAGAGTTCAAAACTAGCTAGTGGCCATATATGAAATGGCGGCGCTTTTCACGACAGGATGTTGTGACAGGCATTGAGTTAGCAGGGTAGATAGCAAGAAAGTACGCTTGCTATCTATTCGTGCGATTACATACAATCATTCATGTTTGTTAATAATTGGTTGCTCTTGCTTTCCCCAACACTCAAGGATTGAGCCATGAATAATACCTCTCCTCTAGGCAGGAAGGCGCTGCTGCTTATGTTACCGTTAAGCCTAATGCCCTCCTTGGGCGTGGCTAGCGACAGTTCTCTGTCGACCAAATTTGAAAATGATGGTTTTGCCAGCAGCGATGACGGCCACTTTACCAGTGGTTTCGAGCTTAACTGGACCTTCACGCCGCAAGAAACAAGTTGGCTACAGCGCCTTGCGACAGCACTGCCCGATAGCCTTATTGGTCAAGCTGACAGGGCGTCTTATCGTTTGGTTCACCAGATTTATACGCCGAACAATATCGAGCGCCGTGCGTTGATCGAGGATGATCGCCCTTATGCAGGTCTTGTCTACGGCGGAGTGTCGCTCTATGAAGACGTGCCGATGGGGCAATGGACGCAAGCGACCGATTTACATCTCGATATCGGACTCGTGGGGCCATCCTCCCTTGCTGACAGTATTCAGCGCGAAGTACACCGTGTCACCGATAGCGACCCCCCCCGAGGCTGGAAAAACCAGTTGGGCGATGAGGCGTTAGTGAATGCAACCGTTCGTCGCCAATGGTGGAATGACCTACCGTTTGCAGGTAAACAACTCTCCCACGGCCCCAGCTTAGGCGCAGCGCTAGGCAACTTGTATACCTATGCCAGTGCAGGCTATAGCGTACGTTGGGGGGACGATGCCGAAGGCATTCCTACGCTGACACCCAACCCGGGTAGTCGTCATCTAATGAGTGGTCATCGTGGCTGGCAGTGGTATCTGTTTGCGAATGTAGAAGGCTATTACATGGCGCAGAACCTAACACTTGATGGTAATACATTCAGAGATAGCCACTCTGTTGACCGCGAAGAGTGGGTAGCAGAAGCCTCTGCTGGGCTTGCTATGGCCTGGGAAGACTGGCAAATAACATATGCTGCTGTTCAGCGTACCCGTGAGTTTGATGGACAAGATGAGCAGGACAAATTCGGGGCGGTTACGTTAACGAAACGCTTTTAGTAACACTACATGCGAAGGGGGCGGTATGGCCAATAAGTATCCACATACGCCAGATGGCCGCTATTTTGTAGCAAAAAACCAGCTATGGCGCTGTACCGACCCACGCTTGAGCGATGACGAAAAACGAACCCATATAAAGGCACTGATGAAAGCCCGCCGAGCGGTGCGCAGTGCTCAACAACTTAACGATAAACTAGCGCTGCGCCAAGCACGCGAGGCGGTGCAATCTGCTAAGGAGCTGCTGGGGGAGCGCGGCCCGGTATGGTGGCAAGACGGCACTCCCGATGAAAGTGGTCTTGCCCCTCACAATAGCTCGTATGCAGAGTGGTGGGGTGAGCGCTCCTAAGGCGCGCGCATTCAAACCTGAACGGTGTTAGCGGCTTTTTGCTAAACGATTAAAAATTATAAATTTATAGCCATGGCGGCAATTTGTCATTCACGCTTACACAAGTGGGTGGTAGTCTGCGGCAGTTTGTTTCTTAACACTTAAGGACGCACCGTGAATATTAAGGCGAATCTCTCTATTCTAGATATTATTGGCCACTTGCTGATTTGGGTGGTGCTAACGATTATTACTTTCGGGATTGCACTGTTTTTCTTCCCCTACTCGTTTTCACGCTTTGTGATTAACCGTACTTCAGTGGTGGATACAGCAACAGGTGTAGAACGTAAAATGGTCTGTGATATCAATATTTTTAGCAATATTGGTCATATCATTTTGTGGATGATTATCTCAGTTTTGACGCTTGGGCTTGGATATATTTTTTATTTCTATCGTGTTTGGAATTACGCACTGAATAACTCTCGCGTCCAGTAACTAGAAGAAGTGCTGCTTTCAAAGGCTTTTGCCGCTCAGCGGCTCAATCGTTAGGTGGATGAAAGCCTAGTGTCTGCCCAGTTCTTGCCTCCGCTAGGATTGCTAGAGCTGGGTTCACAAGGCTTTATTTTGAGCCCTTTGCCGGGGTGAGTGAAGGTGCCCCTGTAGTGCCGAGTCTGGATGATTGGTGTAAACGGTTAGTATAAACAGTCAGTGTGGATGCTTAATAAGCACCTTAACCAATCGCCGTACAATAGGCGATACGAGGTTAATTACCGGTAGGGCAACTGCAAAAGCAAAAAGCCATGCTTTCAACCAAACAAAGGCAATGCCTTCAATGAAGCCGACATTGTAGAGCGTAATCACCAGCGACATAATACACGACATAAACAGTGCCATTAAGAAAGAAAATATCAGCTGGGCGTATTTTGGATCAAACATGGACTGCCTCTGTCAGACACACTATGAATAATGAAGTGAAAATCGGTAGTGAAACACGCTAAATCGCCATCCTTAGCGATCGTTAGCCAATGCGGCCGCCTTAACGGTTAACAGTTGTCCTGGGTTTAACGTTTATCTTCGGTCTTGTGATCAAAATCACTGGCATCGTGACGTTCGTGAAGCTGCTCGCTAGGTTCTCCCCAGGTGCGGTTAACCATTCGGCCACGTTGAACGGCAGGACGTGCGTCAATCTCATCGGTCCAGCGTAAGACGTTCTGATAGGTATGGGCGTCTAAAAACTCAGCCGCTTCATACACGCGGTTTTTTACCAGTGCGCCGTACCAGGGGTGAATCGCCATATCCGCGATGGTGTACTCATCACCCGCCATAAAGCGGTTATCTGCTAAGTGGCGATCCAGTACATCCAACTGACGTTTCACTTCCATGGTATAGCGATCAATCGGGTACTGGTATTTTTCTGGTGCGTAAGCATAAAAGTGGCCAAAACCGCCACCCAGCATAGGCGCACTGCCCATTTGCCAAAATAACCAGGATAGGCACTCGGTTCGCTGCGCCGGATCGTTGGGTAAGAACGCAGCAAATTTCTCAGCTAAATAAAGCAGAATCGCACCTGACTCAAAGACCCGCTGAGGCGGGGTAGTGCTGTAATCCATTAGCGCTGGAATCTTAGAGTTAGGATTTATCTCAACAAAGCCGCTGCCAAACTGATCACCTTCGCCAATTTGTATCAGGTGAGCATCGTATGCTGCTTGTTTAATACCCTGCTCCAGCAGTTCTTCAAGCATTACGGTGACTTTGACACCGTTAGGGGTTGCCAGAGAGTAAAGCTGCAGCGGATGCTTACCCACGGGGAGTACTTTCTCGTGGGTCGCACCAGCAACGGGGCGATTGATGTTAGCGAATTTTCCACCGTTACCAGGTTCCCATTTCCAAACCCGCGGTGGCGTATAAGTCGTGTTGTCGCTCATGATGTCCTCGCTATTCCTACAATAAAAAGGGTGGTGCAGCGACTCACCCGAAATGTTGTGGCTACTAAAGCGTTATGGGGCCTTAAAACGTGGGTACAAGGATAGTGGGTTGTTAGTCTGATAATAAATAGGTTATTTACCATGGAGAAATGTTATGCGGACTATTGGCGTATTAGGCGGTATGAGCTGGGAGTCGACACAAAGCTATTATCAGGCGCTAAACCAAGGGGTTAATCAGGCGCTTGGCGGTTTTCACTCAGCGCAGATTGTGATGGTAAGTGTTGATTTTGCTGAAATAGAAACCTTGCAGCAGCAGGGCGATTGGCAAACTGCTGGTCAGTTACTTGCAAGCGCAGCCAAACGCATTGAAGAGGCTGGGGCAGAGTGTTTGCTGTTGGCCACCAATACCATGCACAACGTCGCGCCTGCGATTGAAGCCGCTATTCAGATTCCTTTTTTGCACATCGCCGATGCTACCGGGGAAAGGTGTCAGAGTGATGGCGTGACCCGGGTTGGGTTGATCGGCACCCGTTTTACGATGGAGCAGGACTTTTACAAGGCACGCTTAAAAGAGCGCTTTGGGATTGATGTCATCATTCCGAATGAACAAGAGCGTGCTGAGGTGCACCAGGTCATTTTCGACGAGCTATGCCATGGCCATATCCATGCTTCATCGCGTGAGCGTTATCTGGATATTATGACGTCGCTACACCAGCAGGGTGCCGAGGCGATCATTCTAGGCTGTACCGAGATAGCGCTGTTGGTTGAGCAAAAACACACCCAGATAGCGCTTTATGACACCACCGCCCTGCACGCAAGCAAAGCGGTGGCCTGGGCGCTAGGTAATTAAACCAGCGTCAGTGTGACATCGATATTTCCGCGGGTAGCGTTGGAGTAGGGGCACACAATATGGGCTTTGTCGACCAGTGCTTGGGCAACGTCTTTTTCCAAACCTGGCAAGCTAATTTTTAGCTCAACTTCAATGCCGAAGCCGGTAGGAATGGCACCAATACCCACACTGCCATCAATCTGAGTGTCGTCGGACAGTTTAATTTTTTCCTGGCTGGCGACGTGCTTAAGTGCGCCTAGAAAGCAAGCAGAGTAACCTGCCGCAAATAGCTGTTCGGGGTTAGTACCTTCACCGCCTGCGCCACCTAGTTCCTTGGGTGTGCTTAGCTTAACATCAAGCGCGCCGTCAGAAGATTTGGCATGGCCCTCGCGGCCGCCAGTGGCGTGAGCATGTGCGCGGTAAGCAACAGTTTCAATAGACATAGATTATTTCCTAGACCTGATTATTGTGGACGATTGTTGTGGACCGGGTTGTTATGAACCTGGCTGTTATAACCTGATTGATATAAACCTAGCTGTTGTGCATCAAACGAGTGCTTTGGAGATTAATTTAGTGCAGCTTTATTTTGTGCGCAAGTAAATTGGTGGGGAAATTTACTACCCAGCCACCGTCTTCAGCAGGTTACTTGACCTTAAGTAGGTTTTCGCGCAGTTGGACTAAATCCTCTTTCAGTTGGTTGAGTGCTTCAACCGACGTTTCGCTGGCGTTGACGACACAGCTGGGAATGTGGCGCGCCTGTTCACGAAGCGAGCGGCCTTTATCGGTCAGGAATAACTCGACGACACGTTCATCTTGCAGGCTACGCTGCCGAATAAGTAGTTGGTCACTTTCAAGCCGCTTTAGCAGCGGCGTTAACGAGCCAGGATCGGTAAGCAAGCGTTTGCTTAGAGTACCTACTGTTAGGCCGTCTTCTTGCCACAGTACCAGCATAGCGAGGTATTGCGGGTAAGTGAGCCCCAGCTCCTTGAGCAGAGGTTTGTAAACTTTGGTCATCATCAGTGATGTTGAATACAGCGCAAAGCAGAGCTGGTGATCTAGCTCTAATTCGCTACAAGGGTCTAGCGCTGGCATGTCGACTCCAGGACAGGGTGCATAACGCGTAATGTAGCGCGCGGGGAAGGGAGTAGCTATCCCTAGACGTTGGTCGTAAGTGGGACGTTTTGTTTTGACACCGAGTGCTGCGATAGCTAGCCTTCGTTTATCGAATGTTACCGGTAACAATTTGTTGGAGCATAAACTGCAAACCTAGTGCCCGATACGATTCGACTGCCTTTCGGTAAATAGCCAATCAACAACAACGACTATTCTGGAGATAACGTCATGACAACGATTTGGCGCAGCACGCTTACTCTGGTCGGCGCGACCACTCTGACTTTTGGCATGGCACATGCCCAAGGCCCTGAACTTTCTGATCCGCCCGCGATTGAAGGCGACGTAGTGGCTGATCATGGAAGTCACACCCTGCGTATGGGCATCGGTCTGTCCGAAACATCGCCGCAGTTTCTTTCTAGCCAGTACTTCGGTGAAATTCTTGAGCAGCGTACCGATGGGCGTATTACGGTCAATGTGTTCCCCAACAGTCAGTTGGGCGACGATGTCCAAATGATGGAAATGCTGCAAACCGGCACCTTGGATATGACCTATCCTTCCAGTTCGGCAACGACTGGGTATGTGGAGGCACTGTCAGCATTTGATTTGCCGTTCCTACTGCCGAGCCGAGAAGCCGCCGTGGCTGTTATGCAGAGTGACGTGGCTCAGGGAATGCTGGATGCGTTTGAGGGCACAGGCTTAAAAGCGCTGACGTTCTCAGAAAACGGCTATCGCCAGCTGTCTAACAGTGCACGCCCCGTCGAATCACCGGAAGATGTGGCTGGCCTGGAAGTCCGCGGTCTGAGCGTACGCACCATGCAAAACCCGGTTCACCTGGCAATTTGGGAAGCATTAGGTGCCAACCCAACCCCCATGGCCTTCGGCGAGCTATTTTCGGCGCTTGAGCAAGGCGTTGTGGACGGCCAGGAAAACCCCTGGAGCACTATCCTTACCTCTAATTTCAATGAAGTGCAGGATTACGGCACCGAAACGCGCCACGTTTATACGCCATTTATCATGATGCTTTCCGAGCGTACCTGGAACCGCATGGCACCCGAGTATCAAGCGCTGGTGCAGGAAGCCGCCCGACAGTCGGCTGAGTACGAAATCCAACTTTCTGCCGAGTATGACGACTGGTCGCGTGAACAGCTAGCAGCACGCGGCATGCAAATTACTCGCTTGAATGATGAGCAGTTAGCTGCTTTCCAAGACGCCGTGCAGCCTGTTTATGAGCAGTGGGCGCCGCGTATCGGTGAGGAGCTGATTGCTGAAATCCAGCAAATCGTCGAAGACAGCAGCCACTAATCTGCTACGTATCGCGCACCCTCGGGCAGGCCCACACGCCTGCCCGATTTGTCAGTGCCCCCCGGAGTTTTTATGACTACTTCTTCTACTCCCCCAAACGCGGTGACTTCTACAGTAGCAACGTTGGAAGATCCGTCGGTTTACTTGAACGACCCTAATCGCAAGCTGCTTGAGATTGATACTGAGACGCGTCAGGGGCCTGCACTATTCCGCTGGTTAACACTCGCTATGGAGTATTTGATTGGCGCTATTTTGGTAGCGCTGATTGTCGCAGTTTCCAGCAATGTCGTTGGTCGCTCTGTGTTCAACCACTCACTGCCCTGGGTCGATGAGTTGGCGCGCATGCTATTTATTTGGCTGGTCTTTATCGGTGCAGCGGCGGCGTTTGCACGCTATGAACATATTGCTGTTGATGCGCTGGTGAGACGCTTGCCGTTACGTGTTGCGCACATGCTCTATTGCTTGCAACACCTGATTATTACTGGGCTGATGCTGGTGATGATTTGGGGCGGTTATCAAGTGCTCAGCCGCTCAAGCGGACGCTCTGCCATTATGGGGGTACCGCTAAGCTTGGTCAGCCTGTCGTTGGTGTTGTGCGTCATTTTTATCGCGGCGGTATCGCTCTGGCGTATGTGGGTCAGCGTGGGGGTTATCCGTCAACCGCATCGCCAACCGGCTGACTTACCAGGGGAGCGTTAATCATGTTGTGGATTTTTCTAGCCATATTATTGGCATCTATTGTGATTGGTTTGCCGATTGCGTTTGGCCTAGGGGTAGCAGCTTTAGTTATGGCGGTGCTGTCTGATATCCCGCTATCGATTATGATTGAGCAGTCAATTCGTGGCGTAAATAGCTTCCCGCTGCTGGCGATCCCCTTCTTTATTCTTGTCGGCGAAGTGATGAGCAATGGTGGTATTGCACGACGCTTGATGGAACTTGCTGGCGCGTTAGTGGGCTTTATGCGCGGCGGACTTGGCCAAGTCGCGATTACCGGTTCGATGTTTTTTGGCGGGATTAGCGGCTCGGCAGTTGCGGATACCGCAGCGACTGGCGCAATGATGATCCCATCGATGAAACAGCAAGGTTACACCGCCGCAAATGCCACGGCGATAAACACCGTGTCGTCGGTGATCGGCATTATTATTCCACCGTCTATACCGCTTATTTTATATGGCATTGTTACTGAGACGTCGATCAGTCGTCTGTTTATCGCAGGAATTGTGCCTGGCCTGTTAATTGGCGCCGCGCTCATGGTGACCACCTTTATTCTAGCGAGCAAGCAGGGTGGCGGCGTTCGCCAATTTCGCTGGGATCGGTTGTGGAAAGCGTTTAAGGATGCCTGGCTAGCCCTGGTACTGCCTGTGATCGTGATTGGCGGGATTATTGGCGGCGTGTTTACCGCCACAGAAGCCGCCGTTGCTGCGCTGCTCTACTCGTTGGTTATTTCCCTGCTGGTCTACCGTGAATTTAAGCTTAGTGCGTTAGGCGGTATGTTAATTCGCACCGCAAGGCTCACTGGCATGGTGATGATGTTGTTGGCCTTTGCCACCGTTATTGCGTGGTTTTTAACCATTAACATGGTGCCACAAACCTTAGTGCGCCAAGTACAGGCGATTACCCAGGAGCCGTTTTTGCTGCTGCTGATTGTGGCGGGGCTACTGCTGTTGGTGGGCTTCGTAATGGATCTAACACCAGCCATGGTGATTATGGCACCGATGCTTGCGCCGATTGTGACATCGGTAGGCGTCGATGCCGCTTATTTTGGCGTTCTCATGGCCTTTATTTTAGGTATTGGGCTATTAACACCGCCGATTGGCACCTGCCTGTACGTTGGGTGTGGCGTCGGTAAGGTGTCTATGGAGTCGCTGGTAAAAGCCATGCTGCCTTACTACGCCGCCTTGATCGTTGTTCTGGTGGTGCTGGTTGCGTTCCCTGGCATCGTTACTTGGTTGCCTGACCTCACCGCCGTGCGCGGCAATTGATAGGAGCATCGAGTGAATAAGCCATCACATCGTATTCTTGTCATGGGCGTTTCTGGATCAGGGAAGTCGCATATTGGACAACAGTTAGCAGTAGAGCTGGGCGCAACGTTTATTGACGGTGACGACCATCATTCGCCGGCTAATGTGGCGAAAATGGCCAGTGGCACGCCACTCAATGACAATGATCGCCGTGACTGGCTAGCAACACTTGCTGAGTTGTTCGCTGACCATAAGGCGTGCAACGCGTCCGTGGTCATCGCCTGTTCCGGCCTTAAAAAACGCTATCGGGATCGCCTGCGTGAAGGTGACCCTGCGCTGCGTGTTTTGTATCTAGAAGGAAGCCACGCACTTTTGCGAGAACGGTTAGCAACCCGGGCAGGGCACTTCTTCAAAGGTGATAATATGCTGGCAAGCCAGCTCGCTGATTTAGAGCCGCCAAGCAGTGATGAAGCGGTGACGGTCTCCATTGCGCTTTCGCCTAGCGAGATTGTCGAGCGCTTCACGGCAGCGCTAGCGCCCACGCTACGCGTTCATTAGGCTAAAGGGTGGGATAGGCGAGGGGGCATACTATTCGCTATGGTATGGCCCCTGCGCATTTAACAGACGTACGCACTTAACAGAACAGTCAGTGACGATATTGAAGAAAAAACGCCCAACATTACAAGATATTGCTGATCGCGTTGACGCGACAAAGATGACCGTCAGTCGCTGCTTGCGGGATCCTGATACGGTATCGGAAGGGCTTCGCGAACGTATTTTCAGCGTTGCGGAACAGATTGGCTATATTCCCAACCGGGCACCAGACCTGCTTTCTCGGGCGACCAGTCACTCTATCGGTGTGCTAGTACCATCGCTGACCAACCAGGTATTTGCTGATGTCATTGTCGGCATCGAAGCGTACACCGAGCCTGCCGGTTATCACTTGATGCTGTCTCACTATGGTTACAGTCCTGAACTTGAAGAGCGCAGCCTCGCCTCGCTGCTCTCATATAATGTGGACGGCATCATCTTGTCTGACCGCGATCACACGCCGCGTAGCCTGCGGATGCTGGAGACTGCCGGTATTCCGATTGTGGAAATTATGGATACTCGTCGCCCGCCACTGCAACAGGCGGTGGGTTACGATAACGTGCAGGCTGCTTACGATATGGTGAGCGAGATGATTCGTCGTGGCAGGCGCCAAGTGATTTATCTGGCTGTGCGTTTGGATGAGCGGACACGCCAGCGTGAGCAAGGCTATTGCCAAGCCATGGAGGAGCAAGGCCTAACGCCGATAACGCTGCAGAGTAGTCAGCGCTCTTCCTACAGCGTCGGGGCGGCGCTTATGCAAGAAATTCAACGAGATTATCCTAGTGCCGATGGTGTTTTCTGCACCAACGACGATGTTGCCGTGGGGGCTTACTTTGAGTGTTTGCGCCATGGCATCAGTGTCCCCGAACAGATGGCGATTGCTGGGTTTCATGGCCACGATGTCGGCCAAGCGATGAGTCCGCGTCTTGCTAGCGTCATTACACCTCGGCAAGCTATTGGGGAAACCGCTGCGAAAACGCTATTGTCGCGCATTCGTGGCGAAGCACCTGAACACCAAATCATAGATTTGGGGTATCGAATTGAGGCGGGCAAGACACTTTAGCTTCTGGGTAGCTAGCGGCGAGCCAGCAAACTCGATAGGCTGTTAATTAAAGCTTGATCACTAAAAGAATCACTATAGAGAGCATAAGACCGCCGTGAACATTACCCAACTCATTGTCTATCCGGTTAAATCCTTGAAGGGAATTGACGTTACTCAAAGTGAACTCAATGGCCATGGGTTGGCCTGGGATCGCCGCTGGATGCTGGTGGATGCCCAGCAGCGTTTTGTTACTCAGCGCCAGCTACCTCAGCTTGCTACCATTGCGGTCGAATTAACCGATCAGGCATTGGTGCTATCTCACCCGAGTGTAGACCCGATCGCGATTCCTCTTGCAGACCCCCAAGGTAATTTGCGTCTGGTAAAAGTGTGGAACGACCACTGCAAAGCAATGCCAGAAAGCGAGGACGTATCGCATTGGCTTGTGGCGGCATTGGGTGAGCAAGCACAAGGCATTAGCTTAGTGCGCTTTGCTAGCGAATTTACGCGTCCCGTTGAAGAAGATTTTCTGGCGGGAGGTGAAGCCCATACCTACTTTGCTGATGGCTACCCTTTCCTGATAACCACCACTGGTTCTCTGGATGCCTTGAATCAAGCGCTTGTTGCCAATGGCCAATCCCCTGTGCCGATGAACCGTTTTCGGCCGAATATAGTCGTCGAGTGTGAAAGCGCCTGGGCGGAAGACCAGTGGGCCACACTCGCTGGCCAGAGTGGCTATGAGCTGACGCTTCGCAAACCCTGCCAGCGCTGCAAAATTACCACGGTGGACCAGCAAACCGGCACCGTGCCGCAACAGGCAGAACCACTAAAAACGCTGCTTTCCTTAAACACTCAGCCTCACCTTAAAGGCGCGCATTTTGGCCAAAACGCCACGCTAACTACCGGGCAAGGTAGCACTATTCGTGTGGGGGATGAGGTGGTGCCAACGCGCCGCGCGACCTAAGCCTTAATAGTCCGGTAGCAATGGCGGTGCCTGCTAGGGTAATGACCATGCCAGCCACCACTTGAAGACTCAGCGTCTCATTAAGTAACAAGTATCCCCATAGCAGTGCGCTGACAGGGACCAAAAAGGTGACCGTTGAGGTGGCCGTGGCCCCTGCACTCGCTAATAGGCCGAAATAAAGCAGGAAGGCTAATGTGGTGCTTAGCATCGCCAGCGCCAGGGCGTTACCCCAGGCCAGCACGCTGACCGGCTCGCTAGGCCAGAGCAGCAAACCAGGTACCAGTAATATCAGGGCTGACATCGCGCTACTACCAGCCGCCAATACGCGGCTGGGTAGGTGACTCAAGCGGGTTTTCGAGTAGTTACCAGCAAGTCCGTAACAAAACGTGGCACCGAGTACTGCAACAATAAACCAGCCGTCGCCGCCTAGCGTGAAGTCTAGTCGGTCAGCAGACAGCACATACACACCCAGTAACGCTAGTGCGAGACCAATGTACTGCTGACGTTGAATGGGAGTGGCAAAAAAGGCGGCACCTAATAGGGCTGTGAAAATTGGTGTGGTGGCGTTTATCAGCGAAGTAAACCCAGCCTCTAAACGTGTTGTTGCTAACGCCAACAATGAGAAAGGCAGCACATGATTCATCACGCCCAACAGTAGTAACGCTCCTTTGTGCTGCCAGATCAGCCGCAGATAGCGCAGGCTCAGGAGCAACGGCACCAAGAGCAAAGCGCCAACTCCCATCCTGACTAACACTAGCGGAATAGCGCCAAATTCCGGCGCGGCTACACGCATAAAAATAAACGATAGCCCCCATAGGGAGGAGAGCAACACCAAACGCAGCGCATCAGTCGATGACATGATGTGTCCTTAGGTTCATTGCGGCGATCATAAGTGAAGTGAGTGCCATAGTGCTGCTCAGCTTAACGATAAAGCGTTAGAAAGCGAATAGCGTATAACCGCTAAGCAGTAGTATAGACATGTTAATCGAGTAAATTCGGCAGCGGCGCTAGAATCAGCTACGCTGATTGGGGTTGACGGGCGCGATGCGTGTGCCCTAAAACGAGATGACGCTAACTATCAGAGGAAAGGAGAACGCAATGGATAGTAAAGCAAGTGCACGTTGGGAAGGTGGACTCAAAGATGGTCAAGGCAATGTGGCAACGGAAAGTGGAGCATTGGATGCGAGCTATTCGTTCAAACAGCGCTTTGAAGGAGCACCCGGCACCACCCCGGAAGAGTTAATTGGTGCTGCCCATGCAAGCTGTTTCTCAATGGCGCTTTCGATGATTCTTGGCGAGAAAGGCTTTACCGCTGATGCTATTGATACCAATGCGCGCGTAACGCTTTCACAAAGTGCCGATGGTTTCGATATTTCCAGTATTCATTTGGACGTTGTGGCCAGCGTAAGCGGTGCCGATGATGCAGCCTTTCAAGAAGCCGCTGAAACGGCTAAAGCGAATTGCCCTGTTTCCAAAGTATTAAATGCTGACATAACCATGGAAGCAACCTTAAAGGGGTGATTCGAACGCCAGATAACGCCGAAAAGCGCTGCACGTACCTGCAGCGCTTTTTTATGACATTTTCCTGGGTGCGTAAGAGCCGCTTTAGGCACTTATGGAAAGGCGTTTATGAAAGATAGATGCTATGCACTGTCTAGCAATGCGAATGAAGCACTCTTAGTTAAGATCAAATTAAATGGACATCAGCGTCAAACCAGGACGTGTTAGATTTATTAATAAACGTTAAAATCGCTCCCAATGAAGCGCCTCGCTCACGCTGGGCGTGCGACAGTCTGTCGAATTGACCCATTCAGACCGCTTGTCCATATTCGTACGCAAATTGTCCCCACAGCAGCCTGTTCAACAGCAGGTAGCGCCTAGGGGCTAGATAAAAGGAGACCCCATGACAGTTGCCGCACGGTATCAAACGCTTCGACAGGTTAAAAAATTGTGGGCTAGCAGTGTCGCTCTGGGCGCTTGGTTGTTTGCATCCAGTGCCGTTGCTAGTGAAAGTGAATTACCCAAAGGCCACTTTTTACTTCCTGATGAGGGGAATATGGTGGGCGAGGTTTATACCGTCACGGCGAAAAAAGAGGATACCCTGCTCGACATCGCTCGCGAGCATAATGTGGGTTACGAAGAGATTCGCATGGCCAACCCGGATACCAGTATTTGGATACCAGGCGAAGGTACTGAGGTGACAATACCTGGCCAATATATTCTGCCAGACGAGCCGCGTACGGGTATTGTGATTAATGTTGCTGAGCTTAGGCTTTACTATTACCCAGAGGTAGAAGAGGGCAAGGCACCGCGGGTCGAAACGTATCCTATTGGAATTGGTCGCGATGCGTTCAATACGCCGCTGGGCATTACTAAGACCACTATGCGCCTTGAGAACCCAGCATGGTATCCCCCTGAATCTATTCGCCGAGAAGCTGCTGAGCGCGGTGATCCTGCGCCCGCAGTTGTTCCACCAGGTGAAGATAACCCGTTAGGGCAATACGCTATTTTGCTGGATATCCCTGGCTACTTAATTCATGGCACTAATCAGCCCGACGGTGTTGGCATGCGCGCTAGCCGGGGCTGTATTCGGATGCACCCAGAAGCTATTGAATCGGTATTTTGGCGTATTCCAGTCGGCACGCAGGTAAACATTATCGACAGCCCCGTCAAAGTGGGTTGGGGGAGTAACGAAAATGCCTATGTTCAAGCTTTTACGCCTACGGATGAACAGAGTTTTGGGATGGAAACGCTGTTAGAAGTGGTTAGCCTAATTGAGGCTTACGAGGGTGATGAGCACGGCATTGATTACGAACAGGTGCGTAATGTGCTGGAAAAAGCCAATGGTCAGGTTGTGCCACTTAGCTAGGCCGTTTTAGCTAGGCCGTTCGCTATCAATAGGGGTGGCGCTGAGCGAGGAAACAAGCTCCAGCGCCACCGCTTGTCGCACCAGTTCTGCCAAATTTGCAGCGTGCATGGCCTTCATGGCTCTTAACCGATAGACCTCGACGGTTTTTCCGCTAATCTCCATGTGCTCGGCAATTTCACGACTGGTCATTCCTTCTGCTACATGAATCACAATGCGCTGCTCTTTCGGACGTAGCGATTGGTAACGTGCTCGCAGCATTGCCAATTGCTGCTGAGCGCGCTGCTGTTGATGAGCGTTGCCCAACGCCTGTTGCACGCTGTCAATCAGCTGCTGGTGGTTAAACGGCTTTTCAATAAAATCAAATGCGCCGTTCTTTAGTGCAGCCACTGCCATCGGGACATCGCCATGCCCCGTCATCATAATGACCGGCAGGGTAGCGCCTTGATCAACCAACTGCTGCTGCACTTGCAGTCCACTCATGCCTGGCATGCGAACATCAAGCAGCAGTGCGCCCAACTTATCGTGCTGACTCGCTAAGAATTGCTCGCCGTCATGAAACGCTTGAGCGGTTAATCCGACGGATTCAAGCAGCCAAACCAGCGATTCACGCAATGCTTGATCATCATCAACAACCGCGATAGTGGCGGTAGACTGTCGTTCAACACTGCTGGTCATTACTGGCCCCTGTTAATGCACTGATTGCGCATTCATATTGTTTCTGTGCGAAGTGTGATGTCAAAGCAGGCGCCTTTCGCGCTTTGTTGGGGGCGCAGAGTAAGCGCCCCGCCCATGCTCTCAATTAGCGAACGGCTAATTGCCAAGCCCATTCCCAACCCTTCATCGCGGGTGGTGAAGAAGGCATCAAAAATGGTGTCTTGATGTGCTGGCGCTACACCTGGGCCCTGGTCTTCAACGCTAAGAGTCAGCTGTCGATTGCCGCTTTTTAGCGCTGAAACGATGACCTGATCGGCACCAGGGGTATCACGGCTCGCGGTTAGCGCGTTGAGCAATAGGTTAACGATTACTTGCTCAAGGGCAATAGGGTCCGCATAAATACGTGGCAACCCGTGGGGCAATTGTTGGGTAAGTTGAACTGAGGCCTGTTTATACTGCCAGTCGCACAGTTGAAAGGCGGCGGCAATGACCTGTTCAAGCACCAGAGGCCTGACACAGTGGCTGCGTTTACGCACAAAGCTGCGCATATGGCGGAGTCGTTCGGCAAGACGCTGTACTTGCTCATCAATGCGGGCCAGTGGCAGTCGTAGCTCACTGGCGGGTAAGTTGGGCGTGTGCGTTGTTTTCAAAAGGGCGCCACTGGTGTAGTTGGCGATTGCACCAAGGGGCTGATTGAGTTCATGAGCAATATTAGACGCAAGCTCTCCGGCGGCAGCTAACCGATTGGCATGGGCAATTTGTTCTTGGTGCCGACGTGCCTGGGCTTCGGCAGCTTTACGCACGCTAATATCGCGATTAATTAATGCAAAGTGCCCTGGTTCTGCCCCTCGGCTGCGGTGGGTAAGCACGACACTAAGCACGGGAACTAAGCCGTGCGTGCTGAGCATTTCCAGCTCGCCGCTCCAGGAGCCATAGCGTTCAACGGCGGGGAATACCACCTGCTCCAATAGTGCCAACGAGTCACTAGGGTAAAGCGCTGACAGGGCAACTTGCATGGCATCTCGTGGGAGTGAAAAACAGCGCCGTGCCGCTTCGTTGGCACTAAAAATATGCTGATTAGGCCCTAAAAAAAGTACGTAGTCGGTAGTGGATTCGACCACCTGTGCTAAGCGCTCTCTTGTGGCTTCGGCATGAACTCGGCGGCTCACGTCCCGAGAGACGCATAAAATATCAATTAGCTCGCCTGTGGCAGCATCTCGGCGGGTTCGGCTGGTGGTTTCAAACCAGATGTAGTGACCTGCCTTAGCCCGAAAGCGATACGTTTGCTGATAAAAACCGTCGTGATAGTAGACCCGGGGTGATTTGTTCAGCAGATCACTTAGATCAGCAGGATGAAACAGCTGATAGGCCGATACGCCAATCAGCTCTTCGGGTTCGTACCCTAGTAAGTCTCGCGCCGCTTGAGAGGCATATAAAAAAGTACCGTCGCGGGCATGGCGAGATATCAAGTCAGTAGTACTTTCTGCCAGCCACTGATAATGACGCTTCTCTTCTTCCAGCACTGCATTTTGCGCTTCTAGGGCTTTGATTCTGGCGCTTAATGTGGCTTCGTTACTGGTGTCCATAGTGTTTCAACGCGCCGGGTCGAGCACGCCACCCAGTGAGGCGTTGCGCCTAAACCAGCCAGCGATGCTGGCACGCGGATGCTGGGTTGGCAGCACCTCGTGGGGAATGGTTTCGGATAAAAAACAGGCGAACGTACCTGCTTCAGGCACTACGCGGGCGACTTCCAGAGAAGGGGTGTCGGGGTGATAAATGACCATCTCTCCGCCGCCATCTAAGGGCCACTGAAGATTTAAGTAACCGACGGTTGAAATAACCCGGTTAGCTCGCCCTCGAAAACTGTCTAAGTGGCGTTGATAAAATGCGCCTGGCGGGTAGTGGGCAAAGTGAGCTTCATACTCAAACAATCCCAGGAAAAGCGCTTGATTGAGCGACAGCTGGAGTTCTGCCATGGCGTTAAGGTAGCGGCGCTGGGCAGCGCTTTCTCTATCCAACCAGTGAATGGCATCGCCGCGAATATCTTTGCGAAGGTGATGTTCTTTGCCGCGGCCAATGCCAGCCTCATCAAGCGCATCGTGTTCGGCCATATGGTTCAGCTCTCGGTGCAGCGCTTGGCAAAGATCAATGTCTATCACGTTGTTACCCACGTACCAGCCTTGCTCAACGAGCGCATCAACCAGGGCAATATGGGCGATAGGGTTGATCGCTGGAGGGTTATTGCTATTGGGTAAAGAGCTTGGCGTTACAGAGGCAATCATTTCATGGTTCTCTTCGTCGGCATGCGAGCTGCTTTTGGTAGGCGACTGCTTCTCTCTGGGTAGTGCCGTAACGCCCCTGGTGGGCGCTGGTAAAGGTCAATTGGCATGCCAAACCCTTCTGCCAGTAGTTCTACCAGCATCATGGCAGAAAGCCCCCAGATCACGTGGCCGTCGACATGGTAGCTAGGTACGTAGTGAGCAACGCCATCTACCGTTATTACATCGGTGTGGGTGCGCTTGTCGTCTAGAAAGTGACGGAGTGGCACTTCAAAAATGGTGTCTAGTTCTGAGGGATCTGCTACCAACGGCAAATCTGGCGGAATAATGCCGACCCATGGCGTGACGCGGATGCCATGTAGCGAAATAACGTCTGATAACCTTCCCAAGGGTTGTACTAAGGAGGGCGCTAGCGCAATCTCTTCTTGTGCCTCGCGAAGAGCCGTAGCATAGAGGTCAGTATCAGAGGCTTCGCGTTTGCCACCGGGAAAGGCGACCTGGCCACTATGAGTGTTGAGGTGGCTCGCTCGCCGTGTAAACAGCAGGGTGGGCGATGGACGCTCAACAATAGGCATTAGTACGGCAGCCTCGGGCATGGCAACGTGGTCTAGCCGTTGGGGAGAGTGCTGTTGCAGTTGTTTGCGCAGTTTCTCTAACATAGGGTTTCCATTTACTTTGTTCTCTTTTACCCAGCAGCGGTTATTGACGTCAAGTACGTTAAAGCCTTGCCCCATCAGCCGTAGAGAAAACGCGATGAATTTTTGTAGTCAGTGTGGTGAAAAAGTCCGTTTTGCTGTTCCTGAAGGCGATGACCGTTCGCGATATTTATGCGATGCCTGCGGCACTATTCATTACCAGAATCCGCGTATTGTGGCGGGTACGCTGCCGGTGATTGACGATAAAATATTGCTGTGTAAACGGGCGATTTCTCCACGCAAAGGGTATTGGACGCTACCCGCGGGTTATATGGAAAACGCCGAAACCACTCAGCAGGCTGCCGCACGCGAGACCTGGGAGGAGGCCGTTGCAGAGGTCAAGCTGGAGGGGTTATATACGCTCATTGATCTGCCTCATATCAATCAAGTGTATATGATTTTTCGTGCAGAGCTTCTCGGTGGTTTTAGCGCAGGCCCTGAAAGCTTGGAAGTAGCGCTGTTCGAAGAGCATGAAATTCCTTGGGACGAGCTTGCTTTTCCAACGATTGAGCGCACGTTACAGCACTTTTATGAAGACCGTAAAAATGCCCACTACCCGCTGCACATCAGCTCAATTACCCCTGAAGACAGAGAGCGATATTTTGGCAGTGCCTAAGTTTTATTGCTGTTTAGGCGTTGCTAGCAACGTCATCTATTAAAGCCTTGTATTACTGAATTACAGCTCGGCCAATTGCCAAACATCATAGGCCACCTCTTCATAGGGGTGGGCTAACTTCAATGCCGCGATTGCTGCCCGTATATACTCATCGCGGCAAACAAGTTCAACCTTCACTTCTTCGACAGTTTCAAGTGACCCTACGTGTCCAATATGGGGGTGCGCGCCCTCTAGCGGGCGGAACTGGCCGGTACCGTGGGTTTGAAAACAGCAGGCCTCATAATCACCAAGTCGGCCAGCTCCTGTCTCAAAGACCGCTTCTTTAACACTCTCGGCATCTTCAACGGGAACAAAAAAAGCAAGCTTGTACATAGTCATCTTTATCCTTATTAATAAACCATGGCGCAAGAGCCCTAGTGAAGGCGTTGTGCGACAATATTTCAAATTATAGGGCAGTGAGTGTGTCAATGGATAAGTTTGAGGTGAAGCGAACGATTGAGCCTGCGTATTGCTGGGGACTTGCGACCATTAATCTAGCCTATTTGATCTATATCCATGCGCTGCTAGATTTCGATGTGGGCTTGGCCTCAATGAGAGGAGCAAGAGTACACGCGCCTTGAGTGGAGAGAGTCATGGATGCCGTTTTGCGCGATCTGCTAGATACGTTGGGATTAACCCCCACTGATAAGCTTCAGCCACTCAGTGGGGGTGATATAGCGGCTGTTTACGCCTTGACTACCCGCCAAGGGCAAGTCGTCATCAAACACGACGATTCCGCGCGATTGCTTGGCGAAGCAGAAGGGCTCCGCGCGCTCAAGGGGGCGGGCACTTCATTAGTGATACCTGAGGTGCTGGGAGAGACGACGGGGTGGCTGGTGATAGAGTCACTCGATACCCAACCCGCAAACACCCAGAGTAGCGTCGCTTTAGGCGAAGGGCTGCGTGAGTTGCATGGTGTGATAGGTGATGCCCATGGCTGGCATCAGGACAATGCGTGTGGGCGTACGCCCCAACCCAACTCCCCACTGGCAGATGGTCGTGCGTTTCAGCGCGAACGGCGTCTACTGCCTCTTACTCAAGCTTGTTATCAGCAGGGCCTGCTGGATGGCACGTTGCGCCGCCGTGTTGAACACCAAGCAGAGCAACTAGAAACATGGCTGCCAGATTCGTCTGCCAGCCTTATTCATGGTGACCTATGGTCGGGTAATGTGCTGACGACCACTAGAGGGCCAGCACTGATTGATCCTGCTGTTTATCGCCATTATCCCGACGTTGATTTGGCCATGCTGACCCTGTTTGGGTCGCCTGGTGCACCTTTTTTTGATGCTTACTGGAACGGCGATAAGCCAACTGACTGGCCAAGGCGCGAAGCGCTATTTCAGCTTTATCCATTGCTTAACCATCTGCTGTTATTTGGTTCAGGGTATCGCAGTGCCGTTGAACGCTGTGTGATTACGTTGGAAGCTTTTGAGAGTTAATGGGGCAGTGTTTGACGGAGGAATCATGATTATTGTGCTGTTTTGCTCGCTTTATTAGCTATCTGCCTGGATTGCCAATCACTGCCACATATTGTTGAGAGACTCAAACCCTCCCTTGAGTTAGCGTGTTACTACATTAGCTGTAACATGGTTCGCTTACGATTCGAGTGGGTAATAGAAGCGTAAAAAGCTGCAAGCTCATGGGGCTTTGAACTAAGGTAATAGAGAGTCTTGTGGAGTGTGGTGATCTATACGTGACGTTGTTCATATATTTAGGTTAAGTTCAAGCCTAGCATACATACATGAATGTAACTATAATGCCACCCTTCAGAATGGCTATCATTATCGTCACCCTACGTTGACACCTAGAGGCAATCCCATGCGACTAGCACACTGGGCAGTCAATGCCCCCTTCCGCCCCCTATTGTTGGCAGTACTCACGGCGTCCTTTATCGCGCCCGCCCAAGCGGCCGATTTGGTGACCATTACCCGTGATGCGCTGAACAACAATACGGCATTGGCATCAGCCCGGTCAGAGTTTTCCGGTGTAGAAGCGGCGCGAGACGTAGCGCGGGGTGGGTTGCTGCCCCAGGTGAATGCCTCCGGTAGCGCCACGCATAACGAGTTTTTTGAGAGCCAGGGGTCTGCCCGTAACACAGGCGCAGGTGGTGGTGATGACAGCTACAACACCGTTTCATTAACGCTGGAAGCCACGCAAGCGCTGTTCAATGCCGTGACGCGCCAGGAAGTAACTCAGGCAGAGCGCCAGATTGATCAACAGGTTTATTTGCTGGCTGCCACCGAACAGCAGCTGCTGATTGATGTGGCCAGCGCCTACTTCGATATCTTGCGTGCCTATGAAGTGTTGGAAGCACGGCTAGCCCAAGAGCGTGCCATCGGACGCCAGTTGGAGCAGGCTCGTGAGCAGTTTGAGGTGGGCTTGATTGCGATCACCGAGGTGGAAGAGGCGCGGGCGAGCTTCGACCAGTCCCGGGCGGACCGTATTGCCGCAGAGAGCAACCTCCAGGTAGCCTTTGAGGTGTTGGAGCAACTTACCGGCCAGCGCTATGCCAGCATCGAGGCGCTCGGTGACAGCATGCCCATCGCGGTGCCTTCTCCCACCGATCGTAACTACTGGGTTGAGCAAGCCATTGAGCGTAACCCCCAGGTGCTCGCCCAGCAGGCGGGTATTGAAGTGTCCCGCGTGGGTGTCGAGCTGGCGCGTGCTGGCCGCCTGCCCACAGTACAAGCGTTTGCCAACTATCAGTACGTTGACAGCGATAGAGAGCTGGTGCTGGTCAGCGGTTACGTCACCTCCGCTCAGGTCGGTGTGTCTGCAAACGTGCCGATCTATACCGGCGGCAGCACCAGTGCCAGCATTCGACAAGGCACTTTCCAATTGGAGAGCAGCCAGTACGACTTCGAGTCTCAGCGCCGCACTACGATTCAACAGGTTCGCTCGCTCTATACCCAGGTCAGCAACAACGTCGAAACGGTCGAAGCGCGCCAGCAGGCCATCGTGTCCAACCGCAGCGCCCTGGAAGCGACCCGCGCGGGTTACGAAGTGGGTACGCGCAATATCGTCGACGTGCTCAATGCCGAGCAAAGCCTCTATAACGCTATCGCCAACTATGCTGAAGCGCGTTATGACTATGTGGTCAATTTGCTCTCACTGCGTCAGCAGGCAGGCTTGTTAGACGTTGAGGCGATTGAAGAGGTCAATGCGTGGCTGACGGGAGATGAGGTGAACTTCACTCTGCCTGAAGGAGGCGACCCCGACGCCTACCAGCGGGCTATGGATATTGGCGCTCCACCCACGCCGGGTGCATAAGCTAGTGAGCTGTTAGTTTTTTAGCACATTAACTAACCACACGCTGCGCTGCTATCCGTCAATGTTGCAAAGATTAATGGGAAACCAACGTATGAAGAAAGTGATTCACTCAGGTAGAGCGAGTCTAGTGACGCTGATAGCTGCATTGGCGCTGGCCGCATGCGGCCAGGAGCAACCTCAGCAACAGCAGGCCGGGCAGCAGGAAGCTCCGCCTCATGCGGTAGAAGTAGCTGAAATAGCCCGCCAGGATATTCCTCTGAATAAATCCTACCCATCACTGCTGCGCAGCGACAGTGAAGTCACTCTGGTGGCGCGGGTAAACGGGTTTCTTGAAGAGCGTCACTTTGAACCAGGACAACTGGTAGAGCGGGGGGAGCGGCTCTATACCATCGAACCAGATCTCTACCAAGCTACCGTTAACCAACGTGAGGCCGACTTGCAAAGTGCGCGTGCTGAGCTGGCTCGTGCCCAGCGTGATGCGCAGCGTTTTGAGCAGTTGCTAAGTCAAAACTCGGTCAGCCGTCAGCAGTATGACCAAGCGCTAGCTGACCAGCGCGTTGCCCAAGCAAGTGTCGCCCAAGCAGACGCTGCGTTAACCAGTGCTAATCTTGATTTAGGCTATTCAAACGTCACCGCCCCGGTGTCTGGCATGATCAGTTTAAGTCAGGTCAACGTTGGTAATTTGGTAACGCCAGGAACGGAGTTAGCCACTATTACGCCGCTTGATCCTCTTGAAGTGCGTTTTCAGCTACCCCAGCGCGATGCTTTTGAGTTGCGTCGACAGCTGGGCGAGAGGGGTAACGCATCAGACATTAGCGCGCGTTTGAGCGTGCCAGGACAGTATGGTGACAACAGCGCTGAGCTGGAAGGGCGTTTGAACTTCCTGGGTTCTCGTGTTGATAGCGGCACCAGTACGGTTCAGGCGTCAGCAACGTTCGCAAACCCTGATGGCGCAGTATTGCCTGGTCAGTTTGTACGGGTTCGTGTTGAAGGCTTGAAGCGTTTTGATGTCCTGGCCGTACCAGAAATTGCCGTTACTCAAGGGTTAATGGGACCGCGGGTCTTTATTGTCGATGATGAAAATAAAGCGCGCGAGCGCACGGTTCAACTCGGCGAAGCGGCTGGTCCATGGCAAATTATTCATGATGGCCTTACTGCTGGCGAGCGTGTCATCGTAGGCGACCCCGCTGGCCTGGAGCCAGGAATGCTAATTGACCCCCAGCCAGTTGAAGGTAACGCTGCCAATATCGTCGCAGAAGCTGAGCAGCAAGACGCCCAGCAAGAAACCGCGCAGGCAGAAGCAATGCAGGGTGGGGCGGCTGATGTACAGCCCGCTGAAGGGGAAGAGGGCGCGCAATAATGAACTTTTCCAACTTCTTTATCAGCCGACCGATTTTCGCCACCGTTTTGGCGATTATCTTGACGCTGGTAGGTACGATGGCAATGCGAATACTGCCGATAGAGCAGTATCCCAGCGTTGTGCCTCCCACCGTGTCCGTTCAGGCTCAGTTCCCCGGGGCGGATGCTGAGACGGTTGCGCAAACCGTCGCGGCACCGCTTGCTGAGGCCATCAATGGTGTTGAGGACATGCTATATATGACCTCAAACAGCGCTGATAATGGTCTTATGAGCCTGAGTGTTGCGTTTAACATTGGCACTGATGGTGATATCAACACCATCAATGTCAATAACCGAGTGCAGGGCGCGCTTTCGCAGTTACCTGAGGCGGTTCAGTCTCAAGGGGTGACGGTTGAGTTACGCTCTGACTCTATTTTGATGCTTGTTGCCTTGACGTCTCCTAGCGGTGACTACAACAAAATCTACATGCAAAACTACGCCACGCTGAATATCTTGGATGAGCTACGCCAAGTGCCAGGCGTCGGCAATGCCGAAGTGTTGGGCGGCGGTGAGTTTGCGATGCGGGTGTGGATGGACCCTGACAAGCTGGCTCAGTATGACCTCACGCCCAGTGAGGTAGCTAGCGCTATTCGCGCGCAGAATACCGAAATTCCCGCAGGTAACTTAGCGGCAACACCGCAAAGCGAACCGCGTGCTTATACCTATACAATTACCGCCGGTGGGCGTTTATCGGGAACCGATGATTTCCGCAATATCTATCTGCGTACGAATCCTGACGGCTCTTCGCTGCGTCTCGAGGACGTAGCACGTATTGAACTAGGCGCTTCGTTCTATGGTGTTGATGCACGCTTAAACGGCGCCACAATGACGCCGATCATCATCAACCAGCAGCCGGGTGCCAACGCACTGGAAACCGCTGAAGCAGTGCGTGCCACGATGGAAGAACTATCGGGACGTTTTCCGCCAGGGCTTGAGTATGTAACGCCTTACGACACCACGCTGTTTATTGATGCCTCGGTAGAAACCGTATTAAAAACCTTCGTCGAAGCGTTTCTGATCGTTATCGTGATTCTGTTCATCTTCTTGCAGAACTGGCGCTTTACGGTCATTGCCATGTCGGTCGTGCCGGTCTCGGTTATCGGCACTTTTGCTGGTTTTTACTTGTTTGGTTTCTCTATTAACCTGTTAACGCTGTTTGCCTTGGTGCTTTCGATAGGCATCGTGGTGGATGATGCGATTCTAGTGGTGGAGAACGTTGAGCGGGTATTGAGCGAAGAGGATGATATTACGGTTCGTGATGCCACTATCCGCGCGATGAAAGAGGTGGGTGGCCCGGTTATTGCCACATCGCTGATTATGGCTGCGGTGTTTGTACCCGTGGCGTTCCTGGGTGGCTTTACCGGCCAGATTTATCAGCAGTTTGCGATTACCGTGGCGATATCGGTGGCGCTATCGGCGCTGATGGCACTGACGTTCACCCCTGCGCTGTCGGCCATCTTCATTAAGCATAACCTGCATAAAACGAAACAGTCCGCGTTCCGGCGTGCGATTACCACGCCACTGCGTCTGTTTGACCGCTTCTTCGCTGGTTTTACCGCCGTTTATATGTGGTTTGTGAAAAAGCTGGTGCGTTTCTGGGTGTTAGCGCTTGCGCTGACTGTGGCGGTGGGGGCCGGTTCTTACTGGCTCTATGCAAATACGCCTTCCACACTTGTGCCGGAAACTGACCAAGGTATCGTGCTGGTTAGCGTTTCATTGCCCGATGCTGCGTCGCTTAGCCGAACCCAAGCCTATATGAATGAGCTTAGCTCACAGATAGAAGACATTCCGGGCGTTGAGTACTCCTCTGCTGTCGCGGGATACGACATTCTGTCGAGTGCGGTCAATACTGCACGGGGCATTATGTTTATCAACATGAAAACCTGGGCAGAACGTGACTTAACGGCTAATGAGTTGGTTGGCCGTATTATGCAGTTGGGGGCGAGCATTGATGGTGGTTCTGCGATGGCGTTTAACGTACCGCCGATCATGGGGCTTTCAACAACGGGTGGTTTCACCGGTTATTTGCAATCTTTTGAAGGCTCGTCACCTCGCGAGTTGTATCAAGCGTCATTGCAAATTATGCAGGCGGCTAACCAGCACCCGGCATTAAGCCGCGTTTTTACAACGTTTAACGTCAATGTGCCTTCTTACCGTGCGGAAATAGATCAGCAAAAAGCGCTGAGCTATGGTGTCGCCCTTGAGAATATCAACTCGGCGCTAGCCAACACCTTCGGTAATGGTTTTGTTAACTTCTTTAGCTACCAAAACCGTAACTTCCAGGTGTATTTACAGAATGAAGATAAATTCCGTAAAACGCCCGATGATGTAAGTAGCGTTTATGTACGTGGTGGCAATGGTGAGCGCATTCCTCTTTCTGAGTTTGTAACGCTCGAACGCCAAACGGGTCCATCTGTTGTTTCTCGCTTCGGTGTTTATGCGGGGGCTCAGTTCCAGGGTAATCCAGCGCCAGGCTACAGCTCTACACAGGCTATTGCAGCGATGGAGGAAGTGGTTCAGGAAACATTGGGCCAAAACTGGGGAATGGGCTGGACGGGGACTGCCTACCAAGAGTCTAACCTTGGCAATACCGCTTTGCTCGCTATTGTGTTTGGTATCTTGATGGTGTTCTTGATACTGGCGGCACAGTATGAGAGTTGGTCGCTACCACTAGCGGTACTTACTGCCACGCCGTTTGCCTTCTTGGGCGGCGTGGGTGGTATTGCGTTGCGTGGCCTGGATACCAGTGTCTATGTCCAGATTGGGATGCTGGTGGTTGTTGGCTTGGCCGCTAAGAACGCGATCCTTATCGTTGAGTTTGCTGAGTTACAGCGCAAAGAGCATGGTAAATCGATTCGTGAAGCAGCGATTACCGCCGCGGAGCTCCGTTTCCGTCCTATCGTTATGACCTCACTGGCCTTTATCTTCGGTACCTTGCCATTGGCACTGGCCTCTGGCGCGAGCGATGTGAGTAGCCACCACATAGGTACCACCGTTGCGGTCGGTATGGCGTCTGTTGCCGTGCTGGGAAGCCTGTTTATTCCAAGCTTCTACGCAATGATTGCCACGGTGTCTGATTGGCTCTATCGCAAACGCCACCCTGACCGGGATGGTAACAACGAGCAGGCAGCGCTAGGTCACGACCAAGCGTAACGCTGTTTAGCGACTTGCTAGCGGGCACCATGTTTTCATGGTGCCCGTTTTTTTTACAAACTTGACCAAGAGCAATTAGAGAACCGCATAAACGCGTAAGGTGGTCTACGCTAAAAGAGACCCAGTTTTTAGCTTGTGCTAATAAATATAACGTCAAGCGAAAACATTACCAGGCTTTGTCTGGAGGAGAGCACGCCATGATGCAATCACTTGTTTCCGCCGTACTGCAATTTCCAACAATTGTTGTTACCTTCTTGTTGGCTTTGATAGCGCTCTACTGGCTGCTGGTGTTAATCAGACTTGCGCCGTTGGAGCTATTTGAGCGCGATAGTCTGCGCGACGATCATATGGCCAGCACACTGGTGTCTTTAGGCTTTGCAGGTGTACCTGCCACGCTTGCGTTAAGCTTTTTAGTGCTTTTTGCGAGTGCTATTTCGCTGGCTATTGAGTTATTGGCCCTCCGCTGGCTATCGTTGGGGATGTTGAGGGTGCCTGTCGGCGTGCTCGTGCTGTGGATTGCATTTGCAGTTGCATCGCCGATTGCGGCAGCCGTGTGCCATTCATTGCAACGCGCGCTTCATCGCTATCAGCCATTCAATCGCCGCTGTTTATTGGGCGCTACGGTTATTGTCTCAGAGCGCCAGAATGAGGAATACGCATCTGCTCAACTGGAGAATGAGCCCGGCAGCGCCGTTAAATTGCATTGCAAAGCAGGGGACTGCCCGCAAGCTGGCGAGCGCCGGGTGCTTGTGAAATACCTTGCCAGCGAAGGTGCGTACCGCAGTGTGCTTGAGCAACAGTATCTTGATACGCGGGTTCGCGTGAATAAGCTTCGCTTGCGCCGCAAGCATCATTCAAACGGCTATTCCACCTAGCGAATGTTGTCTCGCCAACGTATTGTCTAGCCAAATAGGCGCCGCCACTGCTTAATAAGCCATTGGCCAATAGGGTGCGAAGTAGTGGTGGCGGTTGTTGGTTTGCTACGGGGGAAGGCGCTTAGTGGTGTGTCGAGAAACTGACGAAGCGGTGTTACTTGCTCGGGATGGTTCAGCATAGGGGCATGGCCACAGCCTGGGGCGGTGAACGTGACTAAGCCGGGTTGCACCTCTTTCATACGTGGCAGCGTTTCGGCATCCAGTAACGTTGACTCGGCGCCTCGAATTACCATCACAGGGCAGTCAATGTTCGCCCAATCTGCCCATGTATCTCGCGGTGTGTCATGGATGAATTGCTCGCCAATACGGGGGTCGAAGTGGTAGGTCCAGCTACCATCAGGTAGTCGTCGTGCACTCCCCAATGCCAGTGCTCGCCATTCATCATCAGCGGTAATTCCAAAGCTTGCGTAGTGCTGTGTCAGCTCTTTTTGTAAGTCTGCAAAGCTTGTAAAGCGGTGGGTTAGGCTGAAATAACTGGAAAGTGCGATTAGGCCGTCTTTATTCAACTCAGGCCCAACATCATTCAGGATAAGCCTAGAAATCCTATGTTGATGTGTTTTGTCAGCAGCCAGCAGCATGCCCAATAGCCCACCCATGGAAGTGCCCAGCCAGTCGACCTGGTTTAATTGGAAATGATCAAGGACGCCCATCGCGATAGTCATGTAGTGGCTGTAGAGATAGTCGTGGGCAGGAAACAGTGACCAACTGGATAGGCCTCGCCCAGGTGTATCTGGTGCGAGAATGCGCCATTCGCTGCCCAGCTGATGGGCTAGGGCTTCAAAATCACCGCCGTGGCGCGCAAGACCATGCCATGCCAGCAGCGTGCGGGGTGCATCGGGATTCCAAATGCGCACGGCGACATCAAGTTCGCGGATACGAACAAATTCAAGAGCATCCATAAAATTATCCTATGCTGACAATTTGCTCAGTATAGGTGTATTGCTGCGTTGCAGCGAGATGGTTAGCGCTTCATCATGGTGATTAATGTATCGATGAGTTCACCGCCCCGTTCGCATAACGAAAAAGACTCTGGATTTCGCAACCAATCATGAAATAACCCCCCCAGTGCCGCCTGCATAAGCCGCGTTGCCACCTCAGGGGTTAGATCATCGCGTAGCAATTGCTGCTGTTGGGCCAATTGAAATACTGACAGCATTTCATCAAAGCACTCGTCTGCGATCTCGTCTTGCATTTTAATCGGGTTAATATCGCTAAAGAATTCACAGCGGTGCAAAAGAATCGATAAAATTCGCTGATGAGATGGCTGCTCCATGCGGTTTAAGCCGGCATAGCAGGCAAGTTGTATAGCCGTCAGTGGTGAGATGGTCGGGTCGGCGTTATGCACCTCTTCCATTAGCGACTGGAAGGGCATGCGCACACGCTCCACTAGCGCCATAAAAAGGTCGCCTTTATTTTTAAAATGCCAGTAAACAGCACCGCGCGTCAGGTCGGCGTGACGAGCAATTTGCTCCAGCGATGTGCGAGCTACGCCTTTTACGAAAAACACCTCTTCAGCCGCATCCAACAGCGCTTCGCGAGTCGCAGCAGCCTCCGCTTTGGTTTTTCTTGCCATATAAAAACGTAACCTCAGTAATTGACACGTGATATGCCCATTTTATCTTATGTGCACCACTTTTTACATTCAAAACTGTATGGTTAATTGCTTTAGCTCATAACGTGGATTAACAAATTCGTCATTTGCCAGTAAAAAGCGTATAAGATTTATTTAGAAACGCTGTTTTGAAACAAAACCGTTATTGTACGCTATAGGACTCTCAGCATGGCGCGAGCATCTTTTACCCTGGCTGGGCGCACTGTAATGCCTGGCCAACGCTTACAAATTGATGTGCCTGTGGCACGCCTGTATACCCACACGCAGCTGCATATTCCGGTCGAAGTCGTGCATGGGCGTAAAGATGGCCCGGTCATGCTGGTGTGTGGAGGGATTCATGGCGATGAAATTAATGGAGTCGAGATTGTGCGTCGACTGCTGCGTTCCAAAGCAATCAATAGCTTGCGTGGCACGTTAATTGCGGTACCCGTCGTTAATGTTTTCGGTTTTTTACAGCAAACGCGCTACTTGCCAGATCGCCGCGATTTGAACCGTTGTTTTCCGGGTAGCGAAAAGGGCTCGTTAGGCGGGCGCATTGCGGCGCTATTTCGCGATGAAATTGTCGATCACGCCACGCATATTATCGACTTGCATACGGGTGCTATTCATCGCACCAATCTTCCGCAAATTCGTGCTCAGCTACAGCCAGGCAGTGAAACTGAGCGCATGGCCGATGCGTTTGGTGCCCCTGTGGTACTCAATGCAGAGCTTCGCGAAGGTAGCTTGCGCCACTATGCTCAGAACCGTGGTATTCCGGTGCTTACTTATGAGGCTGGTGAGGCGCTACGTTTTGATGAGTGGGCAATTGCCCCCGGGGTGCGCGGCATATTACGCGTGATGCGCCGTTTAGGTATGCTGACCGGCGAGCAGCGTCGCCGCTCGCCAATGCCTGCTGAACTTGCCAATGGCTCCAGTTGGGCGAGGGCGCCTATTGATGGCATTTTGCGTCCGAAGGTGCGTCTGGGGGCTCGGGTAGCAAAAGGCGAGGTGCTCGGTAAAGTAGCAGACCCTTTCGGCAATGATGAAGGTGAAGTGCTCTCTATGGCCGACGGTATTGTTATTGGTATGAGCCGCTTGCCACTAGCAAATGAAGGTGAAGCGCTTTATCACATCGCCCGTTTTGATGAAATTGAAGAAGCTGAGACGGCGATTGAAAACTTCCAATCAAGCCTGACTCCTCCGCCTGATGCGATGTATTGATACTCGGCTTTAGTGCTTGGTACGTATTATTTAGTGTTTGGAGTTGGTGACAATCGCTATATCGCTATGTTGAAGCTAATTAACTATCTTGATGTTTTAACTATCTTGATGTTGGTTTTGCTCCCACGTCACGCTTGCCGTTAGCCCGCTAGGCGTGTGATTACTAAGCGTAAGGCGCGCTTTTTGGCGCTGAGCCAGCTCCGATACAATCGATAAACCCAATCCGCTACCGGTGGTGCCTTGGCCAGCTGCACGTCTAAAACGCTCAGTGACTTTATCCAAAAGTGCTTCGGGGAGTCCTGGGCCCGTGTCTCTCACTGTGAGTTGAGGTAGTCCCTCCCAAAGCGCTAATTCTACTTCCACTTGACCGCCTTGCGGGGTATAGCGCAGGGCGTTATCCAGCAGGTTACGAAAGAGAATTCCCACCTCAATTTCGTCGGCGCAAACTTCCAGGTGGGTTAAGCCTATTAGCCTCAAGTGCTGATTGCGCTCTTCAGCGAGTGGCCACAGCTCGGCTACCAATTCGGCAATAATCGGATAGAGGTCGATAGTGGCTGATGAGATTGTGGTCACTTGGTCCAATCGAGCCAAAATAAGCAGTTGTTCTACCACTCGCTGAAGCCGTTCAACCCCGACATAAGCCTTTTGTAATGATTGCTCCCCGCCTGCCTGCGCATTATCTAAGTGGATTCTCAACGCTGCTAACGGCGTGCGTAACTCATGGGCTGCATCTGCAGTGAAGCGCCGCTCGCGCTCTAAGGTTTCTTTCAACCGCGCGATAAAGTCGTTTAGCGATTGGCGTAATCCATTAAGCTCTTGAGGAACCGGATTATCAATTTTACGCAGGTCGTGGGCGGAGCGGCCTTGTACTTGGCTGGAAAGCGCTTGGATGGGCGCAATGCCCCGCTGGATAATGCGGCTCATCAGCCAAAGCAGAAGTGGCAGCAACAGGAGCATTGGCAACAAATTGTTCCAAGTAATGCGCTCCACCACTGCATCATGAAACGAGCCTCGCAGCCCCATGCTGATCCAGGTATCGCTGGCAGCATCGAACATACTGAAAACCCGCCAACGATGGCCATCGTAGTTTTCCCAGCGAAAACCCTCTTCTACAGGCACGGGGAAAGGGCCTGCATCACTCCATTTACCTCCTAGCAGCCTGGGTGAGCCATCGGCATTCCAAAAACCCAGGACTAATTTAAGCTCTTCCTCGTGGTAAAGCTTAGGGCTTGGTTCAGAGCGGCTCACGGGCACTGCGTTACTGTCGCGATATAGCTGAGCTGGATGTCCAGGGAGGCCCATACGTGAAGCCAGACGAGCATAGTCGTCAAGGGTCGCGTTGGGATCGAGCTGGCCAGCCACAATCCGGCTATGCAGACTGAGCTGCGTATCGAGAATCTCCTCTAGCTCGTGATCGGTAATTAAATAAGCCGCGGTAACCGCAACACCCCCGGCGACAACCATGGCAATGGCTAGCGTGCGAAGCAGATAATGCCGTATCGACCTCATTGCGCCTGACTATCCAGCCGGTAACCAATCCCACGCACGTTAATAATCAGGTGCTTTTCAAGTTTTTTACGCAGATGATGAATGTGAACCTCCACCGTATTGGACTCCACCTCTTCGCCCCAGCCGTAAAGCAAGCTTTCTAAACGAGGGCGAGATAGTACCCTGTCCGGGTGTCTAGCTAGCTCTAGCAATAGGGCATACTCGCGTCGAGCCAATTTTACGTCTTTACCCCGCCAGCTCACTGTATGGCGAGCTTCATCAATGCTCAGTGCACCAAGCGTTAATATTTGCGAGGCACGCCCCTCAGCGCGCCGCATTACGACTCGCAAACGGGCGAGTAGCTCCTGCAAGTTAAATGGCTTGAGCACATAGTCATCCGCTCCCGCATCTAAACCGCCAATACGGTCTTCCATCGCATCGCGAGCCGTCAAAATCAAAATAGGTAGAGTAGACTGCTGCCGGAGTAAATGCAGTACCTGCATACCGTCCATATCGGGCAACCCAAGATCCAAAATAATCACACTGAAGGTCTCGCTGCCGATAGCGCTGATTGCCTCGCACCCAAGCATAAACCAATCGACCGTGTAGCCCTCACGCTCTAGGGCTGTCTTAATGCCATCCCCAAGCAAGGGGTCATCTTCTATTAGCAGTGCGCGCATGCTGCCCCCTTCAGTCGACAAACTGTTATCTTCGCTACCAAAACTTAAGCTTTTCTTAAATACGGTAACTTACGTTCCAAATAGCACACTCATCTGAATTCAGCCAGTGGACCAACCAATACAGTAGGTAATACCACCACTCAGTGATGGGGGTTTATGTTCTAGCGACTGAATTAACGGCATAACTGTTCGTTAAGTTTCGCACTTTATAGTGACGCTACTATTACGTTATCGAGTATACTGTCTTGACTATCTCAACTACATCAAAACGCAATGGTGCGGGTGTTAAACGAATCTTTCGCGCCTCTATAAATGCAGTGTCGGGTTTAAAGTCTTGCTGGGTGAATGAATCTGCCTTTAGACAAGAGGTGATGCTCTGTCTCATCCTCTACCCGTTTATATTTTTTGTTAATGCCACTTCTGTAGAAAAAGCGCTGCTGTTTTCTTCACTCACCCTTGTAGTGGTGGTGGAACTCATTAACTCTGCCATAGAAAGCACAATCGACCGTATCGGACTAGAAAATAACGAACTTAGCGGGCGTGCTAAAGACATGGGAGCTGCCGCCGTCATGATGACTATTTTTATGATGATAGGCGTATGGCTATGCGTGCTAATCAACTAAATTTTATCAAGCCTGTAGCATTCGTATGGGTTTTGTTTTTAATCGCTATGACTTTTTTTAGTGTTTTAAATATAGACTTCACGGTGGCTGACTTTATATATCGCCTTCAAGGTAATGCTTGGGCATGGAAAGATACCTATCTTACCCAAGATGTTCTTCATGAAGGTGGTAAATGGCTAAGCTTGGCTATGGGGTTGGCCATACTCCTACTATTGATGCTAAGCACCACGGTGACTTGTCTTAAAACATATCGCACGCCGCTGTTTTATCTTTTTTCCGCAACGCTTCTTTCAGCGCTACTTGTAGCAACTATTAAACACCTGGTGAGCATGGAATGTCCTTGGGATTTAGTTCGCTATGGTGGAACGCGTGACTTTATAGGCTTGTTAAGCATGCGGCCTCCCTCAATGCCGGCGTCCGCCTGCTTTCCCGCCGGGCATGCCAGCGCAGGATACACGTGGATAGCCAGCTACTTCTTTTTTGCCGCCATACGGCCCCAGTGGCGATGGGCAGGGCTCGCACTGGGTTTAGGGCTTGGTCTTACGTTTGGAATTACTCAGCAGTTTCGTGGGGCGCACTTTCTCTCCCATGACCTCTGGACCGTCATGATTTGTTGGACCGTAAGTTTTGTTCTTTCAAGGTTCTTATTACGCCCCAGTGTTCATTGATCTTTTCATACAGAGATTCTTTCGATGTCCTCTTTGCTATCATTGTCTTCAAAAGTTGTTGACACCGTTTGGCATTATCGTCCCACGTTAAGCACGGAGCTGCTTATCTTATGGAGTGTTGTCATATTCAGTGTTTTTTACAATGTCCCTTTTTGGCAACAAGCCTTTGCTGGCTATGATCCTTTTGCCACCAAGACGTGGCTAACCTTTGCCAATATGTTTTTGGTGATGACTTGCCTTAACTATTTGGTCTTCGTTAGCCTTGCATTGCGAACGCTGGTAAAACCCTTGTTAACCTTGCTATTTCTAATTGCCGCTTGCGTCAGTTACTTTACCAGTTACTACGGCACCTATTTTGATACCTCCATGCTAGAGAATGTGCTTCAAACGGACACTAACGAAGCACAGGAACTACTCACAGTTGGTTTGCTGATTCATTTGGTAATCTTTTTTGGTTTGCCTACCGTCATGATTTGGCGAGTTAAAATAACACCTTCAACCTGGAAGAAAGCAGTGTTGCGTCGCTCGGCTTATTGCCTTGCCAGCACTGCTATATTGCTGTTAGCGATCTTCTTATCTTATCAAGAATTGTCGTCACTGATGCGCAACAATAAAGAGCTTCGCTACTTGGTGACCCCGGGTAATTATATTGTTTCGATGGCGCAGGCTCTTTCCAGCCAACACGCTACCGCTAATATGGTGCGTTCTCCTGTGGGGGAGGACGCCCGTATCAGTTCGCAAGTGGGCGATAAACCTACACTACTCGTCATTGTGGTGGGTGAAACGGTGCGGGCGTCGAACTGGGGATTAAATGGTTATGAACGCCAAACCACACCGAAACTTGCCCAGCAGCCTGACGTTATCAATTTTTCAGATGTTTCCTCATGCGGTACAAGCACTGCAGTCTCATTACCCTGCATGTTTTCATTACCAGGACGCGCCGATTACGCTAAATCTTATGCTCAGCAACATGAATCGTTGCTGGACGTATTAGCCCACGCCGGTTTAGAGGTCACCTGGCTTGATAACCAGTCAGGCTGTAAAGGCGTCTGTGAGGGAGTGACGGCAAAAGCGCTTGCGCCAGAGGACTATGCCTCTTTGTGCCAAGATGGGCGATGCTTGGATGAGGCACTGGTTCAAGCTTTAACCACGCAAATTAGTGGTACCTTAACTGATCAGGTGGTCGTGTTGCACCAGCTAGGCAATCATGGCCCTAGCTATTACCAACGCTACCCTGATGACTACGCACGTTTTGTTCCCGCTTGTACTACCGCTGATTTAGCCAAGTGTTCAAGAGATGCCATTACCAACAGCTACGACAATGCCATTCTATATACCGACACTGTGTTGGATCAGGTGATTGAGACGCTAAAGCATCAGGATGAATACGCAACAGCGATGATCTATCTCTCTGATCATGGTGAATCACTGGGCGAAAAAGGGCTTTATTTGCACGGTATTCCCTACGCCATTGCCCCCGACGAACAGACGCATGTGCCTATGGTTTGGTGGCTGTCCAGCTCATTTTCACAACAGCAAGGGCTTGATATGGACTGCCTGCGACAAATCTCTGATCAAGCCGCCTCGCACGATAACTTATTTCACAGCGTACTGGGTTTGCTTGGCATAGCAACGGACGTTTACCAGCAGGCAGAAGACATTAGCCAACCGTGCCAGAGCCGCGCCAATTAATGAATGTTTAATTGATCGTTAAGTATTAGATGGCAAGCTGTTTTTCAATTCGCTCAACTATTCTGGTGTATGCACATGGTTTTATCGCATCTATTGGGCTCTAAACAAGATTTTTGGAGACAACGTCTACCTAAGGAAATGGCAACAGAGGAGGTCTTGGTAGGTGGTGTTAATATATTGTCCACTTCCCCATTAATGACACAGGTCTAAATTAGAGTTTTCCAGTTTTGCTCGGTACGCTGCCGGAGGCAGACTGCCGAGACTTTCATGGGTTCGTTCTTCGTTGTAATCCAGTCGCCAGACCCACGCCATCTCTCTGACCTGATAAATATTTTCAAACAGGTAAGCATCGAGGAACTCTCTGCGGAACGAGCCATTGAAGCGTTCAACGAAGCCATTTTGCTGTGGTTTACCGGGCTGGATATAAATCAGGTTGATAT
>Ga0208301_1000042_pt1 | contig 59957 bp, 68 predicted proteins | sample 25BtaG_FD_184100 | JGI IMG/M metagenome (GOLD analysis project Ga0208301, IMG submission 184100) | Marine viral communities from Cariaco Basin, Caribbean Sea - 25B_WHOI_OMZ_CsCl (SPAdes) (version 2) | ecosystem: Environmental > Aquatic > Marine > Oceanic | place: Caribbean Sea: Cariaco Basin...
CGAACTATTATGCTAGCCATAGCGTAATCTGCAAGCCAGACCGCGCAATTAGCTATGGTGCTATGGCCGTATCTCACATCATGCCAAGCGACGTAGAGCACGCATTAAGTCATAAGCTTGTGGTGCCACAATATCTGCCAGTCGGTGAAGCCTACATCATAGGGCACAATATTGATTACGATATTCAAGTCGCGGCCAACGCTGGCGTCGATGTTAGTCAGTACAAACGTATTTGCACCCAAGCGCTGGCACGTAGAATGCTGCCGGACTTGGATAGCCATTCACTAGGCGCACTCACCTATGCTATCAACCCTGATTTAGCACGCCAGTATTGCCGCAATGCTCATGATGCTGGTTACGATGTGACGTTCACGCTATGGCTGCTGGAGGAGATATGCGAGATTGGGTTCTTCACCAGCATGGAGCAGCTGTATCTTGCCAGCGAGGAAGCGCGGATTCCGCTTACTTTTACGTTTGGTAAGCACCAAGGCAAGGCTATCAAAGATATAGCGGTCACTGATCGCAGTTACTTACAGTGGATTATAAAAAATCACGACAACGCTTATCTAGTTAAGGCGTGTCTCGATGCTATAACCGGCAATATTAATATTAACGTGTAGGAGTTTGACATGGGTGATGCTAATTGTCCTGAGTGTGGCGGCGGCTATACCTGCCAAGATCAGGTTGCGGATCAAGAAGTGGTAACAGCTACTTGCCGCAACTGCCAAACTGAGTTTGATGTTGAAGCAAGTGTTTCTTTTAATATGGCTTGATGGAGATTGAAATGGCTAAGAAGCTATGGAAGAACGTCACTGAAGACGAAAAAATGAAAATGAAGCAGTTTGTTATTAATAATCCACCAAACACGCCGCTGACGCCTGAGTATGCAGCAAGCTACTTGGGCGTATCGACAGCCACGTTGCAAAAAATGCGCTGCGAAGATACCAATGGCATAGCATTTTTTAAGCCCAGTCATAGGTGTGTCGTTTACTACAAGCGTGATCTTGACGAGTATCTGACATACGAGCCAGCCTATCACAGCACCGCGCAATATGCGTAGTGGCGGCTTGCGAATTTTTCTTAGAATGCCGTTACCGTTTTCCTGCCTTGGCCCACGACCAATTCTGGCCGTCGGCCATATTTTCAGCAAGCAATAGTGCTCATGAGAACTTCTTAGGCACTCTATAATTATCGTTACACAATAACTATGTATTGCCATTTATTGCCAAGACTGTTTTAAGTGATTGATATAACGGTGTTTTTATTGCTATCTATTGTTGTATATAGCCATGTATTACCATCTATTTTGACCGAGTATAAGACTCATAATCCTTTGGTCGTAGGTTCAAGTCCTACTGGGCCCACCATATTTAAACCCCGTAAGCTCAATGTTTACGGGGTTTTTTGTTGTCTGCTGTTTTTGGCTGGCTAGTTAGAGAGTGCGATAAACCTCTGTATGAGGACTTTGTGGGCACTTCTTATAATCTCGCTTATCGGCTATGATACCTAAGTAAATCTACGGAATAGGCAATCAATATGGCAAGGGTTAAACTAACCAAGCGCTTCATAGACGCGCTTGAATATTCAGATAAAGCGGATATTATCCAAGACGAGTTGGTCAACGGTTTTGCTGTGCGTACCAATAAGACTAATAAGAGCTATATGATTAGCAAGCGGATTGGCGGCAAGATGATCCGTAAGTCTATCGGTGATTGCTCAGTCATGACGTTGCAGGATGCACGCGAGCAAGCCATGTCTATCATTAGTGAATTGATGCAAGGCCGCGATCCATTCAATGATGATATGAAAGACGTGATAGTTCCTACACTTGGTGAAGCTTATGAATATTATATTACTCATAAGCCGGGACTGAAGCAGTCGACTATCAACACCTATAATCGGCAGATACCGGGCAAGCTGGCTGAATGGCAAGATAGGTCAATGAATGAGATAATGCAAAGCAATGTCACCGAAAAGCATTTAGAGCTTACTAAGTTGAGCCCGTCACAAGCCAATGCCACTTTTAGGGCCCTTAATGCCGTGTGGAATTTTGCTAGGCTAAGCTTTTTAGATAATTCCGAATCTCCTATTATTAAGCTAAGTCCGGTTGAGATACTGACAGCCAAAAAATTATGGAACACGGTTAAGCCTCGCACTACTTATCTCAATGAAGATACGATGGGCAATTATGTTCGGGTACTCACTGATTTTAAGAGTGAGGATTTTCATAACATGCAGCCTCATAGTAATAATGCACGCGATATCATGCTGCTATTTCTGTGCACCGGCATACGTGCCAGCGAAGGTTACACATTAAGATGGGATTTTATTGATTTAAAACACGGTACTATGACTATTCACGAAACTAAGAACGGCGATACTTTGCATGTGCCGCTCGGTAAAGTCATGTGCGCAATGATGGACCATCGTCATCACTACCGACAAAATGAGCCTTGGGTATTCCCATCACGCTTAATAGAATATGACGGCAACCTGACTGATATATCAAAACAGTATAAGAACATCGGTGACGCGGCTGGCATTCATATCACGCCGCATGATCTGCGCCGGACATTCTCAACCGTGGGTGATATTCTTAATTTAAATATATCGGTTATCAAGCGCTTGATGAATCATCGGACATCGAAAGCGTCTGACGATGTGACATTGCAGTACATTCAGGTCAGTCAAAAAAGATTGCGTGCTGCAATGAATGATATTGAAGAGTTTATTTTTAATGAGGCTGGCATGACACAGGATGAGGTTATCGAGAAGTTGTACAAGATTTACTAGCTAACAAATATTGTTATGTTATAATATTACCATTCCTTGTAGTTGATTGACGCAGTAATCCCTAGTCGCTAGGGCTGGGTTTCCAGATAGAGCGAACGTAGTCAGACCAGCGGTGCTACGACATGCAAAAACACTGGCAGATGATGTGCGTTTCCTTACCTCCGTATCACCGCGCATGAGTCATCCGATTGATACCCGTAAAGTTGTGCTAAGGTATTTGGGCAGAAAGCCGCTAATTACAGTTAGCGGCTTTTTTACGTCTGCTATCCTTATGGCTCCCGGCTGATATATAAGGGTTGCAGCGTTTTCGCTCTCTCATTCTTTCTCTCAAAACTCGCTCACTTCTCTCAAATTTTTGCGTTCATTTGCGTTCATGAACGCAAATGAACGCAATAAAAAACCCCATCTAAATTAATAGGTGGGGTTAGTTGGTTTTTTCTGCGCTACTTTACTCGAGTTTTCACACAGTCTCGGCGACCAAGCCAACAAGGTAATTATAGCAGCTAAACCTAGCCAGGTGTAGCTACAAATACCGCAAGCACTTCTCAAGCGCTTGGCAAAACTCAGTGTAACCATTCAAGCCACCGTTGACCGTCTCGCGAATAATGCGAGCGCCGTAATTCATCTTATAGTCTTTGGTTTCAACACCTTTGGTATTCAGTGTGTTCAGCGTATAACCATTTGAGTAGGTGTTAATCTTTTCAGCTTTCTCATTGCAGCCATTAATACGCCAAAATTCCATAGCAGCGATGGCGGCATTCTCCATGTCTTCAATCAGCTTGGGATTGTCACCAAACTTGATGCTAGTCATGTTCTGCAAAATAAAATAGTTATCTCGGAAGGTATTGCCAGTCCAGCCGCCACCTCTATAATCCCAACCGTCATTGGTGTTAGGGCGATTGCCATAGCGACCGCCGTACAAGTAATTAGCCACAGCGACTTGCCCCTTTGCAAGCAATGCCCTGGCATCCGCTACAGACTTGATACGCGTAGGGAACACGGCTCGCAAGCGCTCAGGGCGATAATTAAAGCTCTCACGCTTGGCATTAAAGGCGCTTGACTCATGAATGCAGTTAGCAATAAAGGCACACATCTGCTTCTTGGTGACAATGCCGTACTGTGGACCTAGTCTTAATAGCAGCTCTACCGCCGCTGGATTGACGCTTGAGTCTACTTTTTTAAGTGTCTCAATCGTTAGGTTATAAGGTCGCTTGCCAGCCGCGACTTCCACTTCTTTAACTGACAACTCTAATCGCTCGATAAGTTCGCCGCGAAACTTGTTATCAGTCATGGCCTGATTGGTGATATCGACAATAAGTTGTGACATTTTGGTTGGCGCTAAATGCTCGCGCAGTTTTGCAAAAATAGCGGTATCGGTAACGGCTTGACTGGTCATAATGATTTACCTTTAATACGGGTTTTTTTAATCTTAACTTCTGGCGCATTTGGCTCTAGCGTTTCCACCTGCTTTTTTAGCAGTGGCATACAGCACCACAAGCCAATTAGTACCAGCGCTCGACTGACCACGGTTAAACTGGTTGGCACCAAGTCCTGAACAGTGTCGGCCAAGAATAGTAAAACCCACACGACGCCAAGCGAGATAACACCTATTTGGATGCGAGCGTTACAACCTGTCTTGTACTTACCAAACCACCACACCCAGCTCCAGCCGATAATGCCAATGAATGCGAGCAAGGTATTAAAAAACTCTAAGTTAAAGATGATCATTTATCATTCCTCCCGATAAACGCCATCAAGATACCTTTGAAGTAACCAAAGACAGCCTTTATCATGTCAGGCGCAGAGCTATGAGCCTCTGTGTTAATAAGCGCCCATAATTTTTCGCCAGTAAAGAAGGCAATCACGTAATAGATAACCACCGAGCCAATAGCAGCAAAAAAACCTGCCGGTACAATAAGACTCCAGATAGTGATATCAGGGTAGAAGGCCGGCACGATAAACAAAGTCACCAATATGCCAAACGACAAGCTATAAAACGGCTTGAGATAAGCACGTTTAAACTTACCGTCAATCGGCGTTTCTTGGTTCATGCCAGCAATGGTGCCAAAGATAAGCGCTATCACAAAGAACACTACGCCAAGCCAGTTGGGAACTGTGAAGCCGACTAATAGGTATGGGTCAGCCATTTGAAATAAGTACACGTTATTCTTTGGCACGACCTCAACAACCGACGGCGTGGTGATATCTGAGGCAGATAATGCGGCGGCTTTGGTGGCAATATAACCGCCCATTGCGATAATGCCATTGCCGAAGGCTGCTCTAATGGTCATTGATATGTCCTTTACTGCGTTTTATTTAAGCGAGGCACCAGTCGGTTGCTATAGCGTTAGCAATCTACGGATATCACTAGGTTTATGACCGTCCCATTCAGGTGCTCTATCTACCTCATTGACATCAAACATATTCCAATCATCTAAATGGTAGTGGTATGTGTAGTAACCATTAGGTGTTTTAACACCAACAATAAAGTAATCATCAAACATAGTACCGTCTGCGTGTAGCTTAGACTTGAAAGCTACTTCTTTATTGTTGTTACAGATAATTGAAAATAAGACCATGCGATGATAGTAAAGCTCGTCAAACGTATGGTAGCCGTCCGAAGTTTCTCCGGTTATAACAATATCTTTTGCGCAATCGCACAATGAGCCAGTTTCGTTTAGACGCTTAATTTCATCTTCGGTTAATTCGTGGTCGGGGTCTTGGGGTGCGGTGCATTTATTGACTTCGGCAGTTACTTTTTCTGAAAAGGCTAATGCTGTCTTCTTTACAGCGTCAGACTCCAACTTCTTACTAAGTGCGATTTTGATGCGTATTTCTAATATGTTGAAATACTCAGACATATAGTCGCGCTGATCTAGTAGTAACTCCCATTCTTTATCGTCAATAAAACTAGGTTGCGGTTTAGATAAGAAGTCGCACAGCTTATCTAGTTTTTCACGCAAGTCTGATTGCTCAAAAATCATTCGGGAAGCGTAGCTTGTCGGCTGTTTGACGCGATAGATATCATTGGCCAATAAATAACCTTCAAGTGGCCATAGCTGAGTGATTACTTTTTTAAGCGCGATTTCTTCGCCTAGCTCTTTATTGTAATTGGCAGGATCAACACAAGCTGATTCGCCAGTGACTTGAAAACCGCAAGGCAAAGTAACCATGCAATGAGTCAACGTGCCAGCAAGGTTGGTATAAGTAATAGTGCTTCGAGCCACTAAATGCTCAAGGTCTTCTTTGGTGACTTTATTAGGGAGGTCTGCCATGGGTCATCCTTTTTCTGATTAATAGATATCTATACCGTTTCAATAGTCACCATTTAATCAAGATAGGCGCACACTTACGAACCTTATAGGGGTGCGCCAAAAAGCAAACACAAAAAAGCCCACCGCTTAGGGTGAGCTTTGAGTTATCGAGGAATCTTCGGTAACTGAATTACTTAAAATCCGTCACGTACTTGTGAAAAATCTGACGCCATCTGAGCACGCATGGACTTAGGTGCCAGCTTGGTAACGCGCTCTGATTTTTCCATCTTCATCTCACGCACACGGCGAGCGATATCCGTAGGCTTGATAACGATTTTTTGATCAGGGTTTTTAGCATTCCAGTCTTTGACAGCGGCTTTTGCATCAGCAACTTTATTACTATTACCTTCGACCACGCCAGCCGCCCATAGCGCTCTGATATTTGAGGCGCGCAGACTATAAAAAGAAGTGGCTGTCTGACCAAGATAGTTAGCCTCTTGGATTTTAGATACTTTGAGTGGCTGGAATCCTGCAAACTTAAATGCTGCATCAACGGGTGACACGTCAGTGACCTTGTAGCCCTTGGTATCTTTATAGATACCAGACGTACCCATATCGATACCCTTCACAGCATTACGCACAGCGGTTGGCGAGAACTCAAGCGCACCTTTTTTAAGACTGGTTGCATCAAGATTTGCCACGCCTTTTGCAATATCTCTTGTGCCGGTTGCGATACGTCCGGCAAAGTCACCTGCTGGACCTGCAATCTCTAGCACGTCACGAGTGTTATTGGTGCGCTCTTTAAAGATACCTGTACCTGGAATCAAGTTACCAAGACCTAAGCGACCTGATACATCGGTCGGTGAGCCTGGCAATGTTGAAGCGCCTGACTCAAGGAAGTCGCCCAACATTTCACCAAACCACGCATCCAAGAAGTCTTGACGTGCTTTTTTCGATGATAGGTTATAACCCATAATCTGTCCGATACCGTCAATCAAGTCTTCCGCATCTTCCATAAATGGTAAACCGCCTGAACCTGATAGTAGGAACATGACGCCAAGCATAATCATGGTTGCCTTGCGACCTTGCGCACGTTCAACAGATCCCTTCTCGCCTTGATTCCATAGTCTGTGCATCAGCTCAATGTAAGATACGGTATAAGTCTTAAAGGTCATGAGCGTACCGCCAACAGCGCCGCGGCCCCAATTCATGCGACTGGCTTTGTTGTAGACAAATTGCGTCTCTTTAATGGATTTGGTGGCAAAGTCTGCTGGATTATCCATGCCCTGCTCTTTTGCCAAGCGGTAAGCTGCCACAAAAGTCACGCGGCGGTTAATCTGCTCAGCACCACTAAATAAGGCGCCCCATGCTAGACTAACGCGAGATAAGGTATTACCTGCCAGCGCTCTGGCATCACCAACTTTCGTGCCATCACCAGCGCTTAATGGATTCTTACCGCTGGCTTGCTTGAGTAGGTTGTGAACCTCTTGCGGGCTAAGCGTACCGTCTGCTTCTGCTCGCTCAATAGCTGCCAACAAGTCAGGCTCAAAGTGGCTTCTGTCTTTATCCTTAAACGCCTTTGTCCAGTCGCTTGATGCCTTACCAAGTTGTGAGGCTGCCTTAACTGCGCCGCCGAACTGTGAAAGGTATGGGAACGATACGGCAATGGGCTGCGTGATGTTGACCACGGCTGACGCAATCGAACCACCAAGATACTGCGCGAACATCCAGCCGCGCATAAGCTGCGCTTCTTCTTGTGGGTTTTTAATGTACTCAGCAAGCTTAACGGCCGCATCTTTTAGCTGACCTTCACCTTTTGGGATATCAGTAATAGCGCGGTCAATGTTGCTCATGTTTAAAGCAGCCGAGGTATGGCGAGCATTAGAATAGATAAAGCTTGCCAGCACACGCCCAACGTCTTCAGAATACCCTTTAATACCTTTACGGTGCATTAATCGTTTCATGGCGCTACGATTGTTTTTGGTGCGTTTTAGGTACTCTTGGAACGCTTCATCTGCCGCTTTATCGCCAGTTGCATCAAGCCCTAGCATCTCACCAAACAATTCAGCCGTTTCAGGTGTCACTCCAGCGAATAATTTAAACTCTTCGTTCGATAAAGTACCGCGACTGACGGTGTGTGTAGCAGGGTCGTCGTACAGCGCTTTCATTTCAGCTTCCATTTTGCGAGCTTCATAAGCAGATTCAAACATACCAAAGTATTCACGGTTGCCATCAGCGTCTACCACGTCAACCGTGTACTGGCCGAAACGTGATAGCGGCGCATAACCATCATCCATTAGTTTGTTGGTACGGAATTGCGACTCTTTGATATCTTTAAGGGTCTGCTTTAATGCCTTCTCTTTTCTTGGGTTGGCTTGTATCAGGCTATTGATATGCTGCTCGATATTAAAGACCGCTTCGCGTAACGTGCCAGCCTCCATGACTGCTGCTTCGATATCGTTAGCATCTTTACCCAAACGGCGTAGCATGTCTGAGCGCGTGAGACTATCAAGACTTTTATCAGTGGCGGATCTGAACTCGCGGTACAGCTCGATTTGCTCATCTGATAAATCAAACTTGCTGCGTAGCTCGCTGTCTTTCCAGACAAGGCCAGCGTTGACTTCCTCGTCAATAATGCCATTAATAAAGCGATTGGCTTGGATGTTGTTTAGCGTGGCAAGCTGTTGCAGCTGTGCTGGCGTGATACGGTTGGCATCTTTTAGCATCTGTAAGCGGTCTTGCTTTGAGGCGGCCATGACTTTTTTGCGCCAGTCTTCTATGAGCACTGCTTTACCATCAAGGTCGCGGCCCCATAGTAATGTACCTTCAAAAATCGGCTTGCTTAACGCCTCATTATCTTTGGCACCGATAGCAGACTTGGTGATATCGCGTAGTGAATCAAGCTGCGGTAACAGTCTTGGCGCAAGCTCTGAGGCTTTGGCTGCATAGAATGATACGTCATTGATAAACTTCTCAGTGTTCTCAAAGACGGGTTTAAAGTACGGGTTACGCTGTGCCAAGTTGTACATCGTGCCGATGGTCTTGTGCCACCACGATAGTTTGCCGGGAGGCGCGGAGCTTGCCCAGTCGTAAAGTCGTGTCGCTGTTTCTTTAGCGATATTGCGTGGGTCGAACTGATCATTCATGCCAGCGGCGCGGCTGAAACGGATATCAGGGTTTGAGCCGTCAAACGTGCCTACGTTGTCAGTGGCAGATTTGATTTGATTATTATTGATAGCAATAATCGCATCAGTTTCTCTACCAAAAGAGCCTTCATCTACTTCAAGAACCACACCATCGATATCATTTTCAGCTAAATGGTCATCAATTAGTTTTTTAGCAGCGAGTGAGCTGGCTTGTTGGTTGGCTGTCCACTCGTCCAAGATATCCCTAGATTTTTTGAATAACTCTTTCGAGCTTTGCGAACGGTCGCCAGTCTCATACCTTCTTTTTAACTCAGCTTTAATACTGCTCTCAGCTTCATCTAATGCCTTGCTGTAAGTATCATCATTCTGTTTCATGCTTGCGACAATATCCGCATAGCCATCGATATTATTTTCATAATACTTTTTAGCTGCCTGCCTATCTTTTAGCTCAAGCGGATTTTTTATATTAGTAAATAAAGGCATCTGGTTTAAATTCTCACCAATACCTATATCTCTATCGCTGCCCTTTACGAATATACCTGTTGGTGTTTCATTGTCATGCTTCCCAGCCTTGGCTTTCGTTTTATCAAAAGTTGTCCAAGTATTATCTGTTTGGTGATAAGTTATTCTTGGCTCACCATTATCATCGACTATCTTAGACGCATTTTTTGGGTCGTTCTGCCAGTCACCAAACCACTGCTTAAAGGCTGGTGTTCTTGTTTGCACCCACTGGTTTTCGGTCAAGTTGGTTGGCTTGCCATTAGGCGCAGTCATCCATTGATCAGTATTCTCATACTGGTCGCGCACGTCCTGCATCTGTTTATCAGGAATATTCGGGTCGCTAAACTGCGGCGCTGCATTGGCCACATTGTCTAGCGAGCCTTGCTTTTCAATCTCGTTTACCATGCGTTCAGCCAGTGACAAGATATCTTGCGAGTTAATGGCAATCGGTACGCCAAGCGTATTTTTAAGCCATGAGCGTATCGCCATCACCATGCGATTAATCATGCCAGCAACTTTACCTTGCTTGGCTTGCTGGCGTGAGGTAAGTGTGATTAGGTACGGCAGATACTCATCGAGTGCGTCTTGCTCATTACGTGCGACTTTATCCGCCATCGCTTTTGCTTGCATAGCTAATGGGTCGCCTGCTTTAACCAGGCTGTCAAAATCTCTCATCAGCGCGTCGTAGGCTTTCTTATCCATGAGCGTTTGCATACCGCCATGACCACCGAGCTCATGTAAGAAGGTCGGGATAATCATATCGTCAGATAGGTTGTCTGCAATCAAGGTTGCTTTGCCGTTGTGGTATAGACCATCGACATCACTAGGGATAGTCAGCTTGCCGTCTTGCATAAAGTCGGACAGCACTTTGATATCAAGCTTGCCATCAGCCATGAGCTTAGCAATGGTTTCTTTACCAAACTTATCGTTTAGTTTGCCAATGACTTGCTGGCGTGTGGTCTGCGTACTGCCAATCGCGCCAGCCTTCACTTTATCTATCGCTTTATTTAACTGTCCAGCACGACTAAAAAGTGTTTTTCCGTTACCGTCTTCCGAAGCTTTACTGTCAAGAGTGGCAAATAAGTTATCAAACGCTTCTGCCACTGGCGCCATCTCACTCTGTAGTAAGTATGGGTATCTGTCCATATTACGAGGAAAGGCATTCTCTGGCGTGATGTTGGCTAAGAAGTCGCTGCGCGCGCCCTGCTTCTCTAACTTGTTAATCACATAGCCTTCAAACGCTCGCGCTGCACGCTCGATAATGCGTGACCAATAACCATCAGGCGCACCTTTATCGATGGTGACAGCTCGAGCTTTCATTGGTGATTCGTCTAGCGTCTCTACCAAGTTTGCAAAAGCCACTTCAACTTGTGGGCGCACACCTTCTTTATGATTAGGGTCGGGCATAAAGTTTTCGGGTAAGTAGGCGCGGTTCTTATTCATCTCGTACAACTGCTTGCGTCGCATCTCTGTTATTGGGCGCATACGACTAGGATTGCCGTTCTGATCTTTCATAATCAGCATTGGCTCGGGCTTATAGGTGATATAAGCATTCTCTTTGCTGGTCAAGCGATTAGGGTCATCGCGGAACGAGGTAAAGTGATTGTCTAACGCATGGAACCATTCATGAGCAAGCGAGCCTGCGCCTTGCGTTTTGGTTAGGTTGATGATGACTTGCGACGGCTCATAGTGCGCCATGGCGCGGCCTTTACCGCGAGCACCAAAGGACATAGCGAGCTTTCCGCCTAGACCAATTGCTTCTGGTGGGATATTAAGCACGCCTGCCAAGTCCATGAAGGCGTCGTAAGCATCATTCAGCATGTTCTGACGGTCTTTGCTGTTGGCGCCTTGCTTTACCCAGTTACCAAACTGACCGCCACGTAAGCCAAACGTGTTCATAAACTGTTCGGTCGTTACGTCTTGACCGCTGCGATGGTCGGGACCGATGCGCTCACGGTTGACATTCGAGCGCATGTCAGATTTTTTGACGTTTACGCGCTCTTTATGTTGATCCCACAGCTCAGATAGCTCGCTGTTGTTTTCTTTTAGAAACGCTCTAGCAGCATCCCTGTCGTTAAATTCAATAAGCGGCGTCTTATCTTTGTCGCTGGCTTGTGTGATAAACCACGACTTAGCATCGCCGCGACCGCGACTATACAAGTCAAATTTCAATGCTTGCGTCTTGACCTCGCCACCCAGTAGATTATTAACCTTATCGATAATCTCTGATATATCTCTTTGCTCAGTGTTAAAAGTATGCGTTCTCTTGTCGATGGTCACAGCAAAGCCAACGAAGGGAATGTAATCGCCATTCTCGTTTCTTTTTTGATAGCCTATCTGCGGATCAACTTTATCAATGCGCGACCACTGCTCTTTATCTAACTGTGCCAATAGCTGTGCCTGATAACCAATGTCTGCCACTGCTTCTATTTGGGTTAATTGACTGATAAACTCATTTGCTGGCATGTCGCTGCTAAGCATGTTCTGCATAATACCGCGAGTGCTTTTAACCTTATTCACCCAGCTATTAAGTCTATAGCCTTTGCGTGGTTTGGTTGGTATCGTGCTGCGCAAGGCGGTAGCAAGTGCTGCCATTTGCGTGTCTTCAATAGCGTCAATATCTTTCTTGGGCCATATCTTGCTCAGTGGTTGGCTTATGATATCGTCGTCTGTCATTTCTTTTTGATAGAACGACTGCATGTCTTTACGCGCGCCTGTTATCTTTTCGCCAAAGTCTTCAATCTCTGCGACTGGTGCGGTAGGCGTGGTTGGCTTGTCTGCTTTTTTGGTAGCAGGCTTAGCGCTGCTTTCGGCTTGTTTGAGGATTGGCAGGAGGGAGCCGGTAGGTTTCTTTGTCCCTTTCTTACGAATCATATCGCCTTCACCATCGAGCCAGATAGATGCCTCACTAAATGGGTCGCTAGGGTTTTCTTTAGCGGCAATATAATGCAGCTCTCGAATATCTTGGCTGGCAAGCTCTTTGGCTTTCTTGCTGGCCGTTATAGAGTTTGCACCTCGGATGTGAACAACTCGGTCATGCTTGCGCACCGTGATTCCGTCTTCATTGATGCGGAACTCATTACCATTCACTTGTGTTTGCCAGTCACCGGTAGGATTAGGGTTATTAGTCGACTCAATAACACTGGTAGAACCTTTAGGTTTATCTTGCTGCTCTTCTTGGAATTTTTTAGATAACTTCAAGAATGACTCGGGGTTGTATTTCGCTTCATCACGTATAAAGTCACGCGCATTCACCCCTTGCGCCTCAAGCTTATCTTTATAAGCGTTGACCATTGCTGTGCCGTACTGCTTGTATTCTGCTTGCGCCTGCTCTTTGATTGGCAACAAGCGCTCTGTCTCTGCCTCTGCCTTCTCAGTGTTCTTGGTTTTAACTTCATCAAGTTTTTTAGCGTCAATTTTTGCTTTATCTGCTTTATAACTATCAAGCTCACTATCAATGTTCTTTGTGCGATTAGGGATAGATAGCTCGCCATGATCAAGTTTATTACTATCGTTAAAGCCGTACTTCTCTGCAAGCTTAGATTCAGGGGTTGCTTCGCTTTCCTGCGCTGCTTGCTGCTTAGCATAGCTTTTTGTGTTGTTAATACCTGCATCCACGGTTTGGTATTGCATGCCCTTATGCAATCCACGTTTACCGTTGACCGTTGCTTCTACTGTGACGCCTTTATCGTCCATGCTTTTTACTACGGCATCATCAAAAACTCTGCCGCTAGACATAATTAAGCGACCAAGGTTTTGACCTTCTGATAAGTTTAACGCTGCCCTGTAGTCCGTCTCAGTATTTTTGGTGGTAGGCTTCTGCATTTCACGAACCATCGCTTTATCTGACAGCTCTCTTGGTGCTTTCTTAGGCGCTGGAATATTAACCGTAGGGTTTTCATCGGTTAGCTGCGTGGCTGTTTGAGCATTAGTAGGCGCTGGATCATTACTCAGAACATTAGGCGCGTCGGCTTCAAAGTCAGCAAGTAAGTCGGGTGCATTAACGCGATTGGTTGCATCAATACGTGCCTGCAAACGCGACCCCATCCTAGTTGCTGAGCGTGCATTGCTATAGAAATCTCGGACAATCTCTTTGGATTGTGGGCTAATACCCTCTCCAAACATATCTTCCATATTTAGATAGTCGTCAATATTAGCGCCACTCTCCACAAGATCAATATAGGTTTCAGCAGCAGTCTTTATATCTTCTGATAGAGTATCGGCTTCACGATTGCCTTCCTTAATAGATTGATTAATCTTGGTTATTTGTGGCGCTTTATCAACCAAGGTTTTAAGCACGTTCTTAGCGCTGGAATCAATATCTTCTGTCACTGCTTTGGTTAGCTTTGATGAGCCGTAAGCATTTTGAAGTAGTGCACCTGACACTCGGTTCTGCCCAGTCTGTGACAACTCTCCATTAGATAGTACAAGCTCATTTACTTCATTTTTATCAAGCGAGCTGATGAAGGCTTGAGTAAATTTATAACTGCCTTTTAGGTTTAAACTACCATTGCTATCAAGCTCTAGGAGGTCAGCGTTTGGCAATATCTTAGCGTCTGCTTTCGCACGTTCACTGCTACTCATAGCTGCGCCAGTCGGGGCATTAGCACGTAAGGCAAACTGCTCTCTATCCATATCGGAATTATTGCGTCGTACAAGGACTGGTTGCTGCATCTGATTGATAGCATTGGCATCAAGACCAAACTCTTCAGCACTTTTATTTACAAATTGACGATAGGCATCTCCCTTGCCAGACTCGTACATTCTACGGATAGCGATAGTACGACCATTGCCAGACTCAACTAGGTTGTCGTCACGCCCAACAATAGGACTACCAGCATTGACAGAGTTATCCTTACCTAGTAGTTCGGGGTTAAATTTTTTGACGATATCAAGCACTTGCGCTTGATATCCAGCATCCGCTCTATCGCGTGGCTGATATTGCTGCGGGTAATCAGGGTTTTCTACAAAGTTGTTGCTATGGCTAGATAAAAGCTCACTTGCATCAACCACATCAAACTGTAGCGGTATTTTGTCACCTCTAGGGTTGTAGGCCACAGACTGCGCTTTAGCTTCATCAATAACGCGAGCTTTAGGGTCTATCTTTTTGGCGGTAGGTTCAGGTTTTTTTGGCAGCGCATCAATGGCTTTTTTAAGGCGTGCGCGTTCTGGTACTGACTTAGGGTCAGCTTCAATCGATTGCGATAGCGCTTGATAAGTACCGTTGTCGATATCAGCAGTAGCTAGACTGGTGCGCATACTTTGCAGCCACTTACTACCTGTCGGCTGCTCTTGCGTTTCAACTTCAACCAAACCAGCCATGCGTGTCGCTGAATTCTCACTAGATTGCGCACTCGCCTGCTCAAAATCTGCCGCCACTGAACTCGCGCCACTATCTACAGCAATAGCAGCGGCAGCACTTAGACTGCCTTTGTTCGGGTCAAGTCCCATCAGCTCAGACGGTTTTGGTGCTTCTGGTATTGGTGTTCTATCTAGAATTTCACCGCGAGCAATGCGCGCTCGGCGCTCGGCTGCGGCATCACGTTCTTGGCTTAATCTGGTATTAATATCATCACGGCCATAAACCTGACCGTCTTGACTGGCGGTAAAATCCGTACCGTCTGGTGCTGGCAAGCGTGGGTCGCTGCCGTACTTATCATAGCCTTCTGGTACTTGGGTGACATCATTGATATCGCTCATGCCAGCGTCACGGGCAGCTCTTGCCTGCGCTTGCTGCTGCGCTAGATACTCGTTGTACTCAGACTCAGTAAAGACCGTACCATCTGCCGCGGCGCTAAACTGACCGCCAAGCTCGCTATTATAAGTAAGCTCTGGGTCAGGCGTAAGATTGCGCATGTTAGCAGCATTAGGACCTTGACCACGGTTAAAGTAATCAGGATTGGCATCTTCAATCCAGTTGGGATTATTCGGGTCGCTGATAGCACCTTGATAGCCAAGCTGATTGCCACCTGGTCTATTGGGACTTGGCAATCCAAGCCTAGGTGCTTCTTGACCCATGTCTTCTGTTGGGGTGATATCATCACGCGCTGGCGTGCGATTGCGAGTGATACCGCCAACCACGCCGCCCATAGCAGCACCAGATAGCAAGCCAAGTACGGCGGCATCGGTCACGCCCTCATCAAGTGGACGGCCAAGCGCTTCGTTTTGCAGGATGGTTTCAGATACCGATTGTGGTAGTTCCTCAAGCAAGCCTTCGGTTAAGGCGCCCTCACCGATACGGCGAACCATACCTTTGTTGCCATTAACAGTACGGCTGCCACTTGCCAGCAAGGTATCAACATCACCGATACCAAGTTTCTGCGCAATTTTACCACCGGCAAAACCAAAGCCTGCGGTTGTGGCACCAGTAGCGGCGGCCAGACCAGCTTGTTTGCCGGTTAATAAACCATCGTCTGTTTGTTGACGTATCTGTTCAGCGGCAAGACCAGCGCCGACCGCGCCTTCACCCAATGCACCAGCGGCAACCGGCGATAAGCCTTTAGCTGCCGCGCCAAGTCCACGGCCAACGACGCCACCAGCCAGCATAGGCGCAAGGGACTCGACCACGGTGTTACTAATCATCGATGGATTTTTACGCGCATAATTTAGCTTGCCACCAAAACCTTCAGTCTCTTGGAACTCGCGCATCTGCTCTTGGCTTTGCTCAGACTTCCAGCCACCGATAACCTCCTTAGCCTCACCCGGGCGAAAGCCTAAACCACCACCTTCGTTCTCCAAAAACTTACCGACACGGCCGCCAGTCGGGATATCCAATAAACCGACTGCCAATTCGGGCACAGCAACGGCACTCGATAAGCCTGACAGTAATGTGTCACCAATTAAGCCTGCCGCGCCTTTGTTTCTCGCTGGCGCGTTTGCCATAGCTGCATCGATAGCATCTTTACGGCTATATGGTTTTTTTTCATCGTTAGGGTTCATGCTCATATTCGACTACCTCAAGGCTTCAAGTTGTTTGCGACGCTCATCTTTACTCAGACTTCTATCATTGATAATGGCCTGCGCTCTTGGGTCAGACTCATAATCGATAGGCTCTGCTGGCAGGGCGCGAGTCTCACCCGTGTTTCTGTTCAGCAAAATGTCAGGGTTTTTAGTCGAAGTTAAGCCGTCAGCGGATAAGGTTTCACCGCCGCCAATGTTGGTCCAATACTCTTTATCGGACTTATCATTGGTGCCTTTGAGCGCTTGAATCTGCGCGGCCACAGCGGTTCTGTCTTCATCACTTTGCGCCGTATCATATTTTTCATACAAGGCGTTAAGCTGCTTTGGCGCATAGTTGGCAACATCAGAATTACTCTGCTCGATATCTAAGCGGCGAGACGCCAAGCTGTTTGCTTGCTGCTGCTGCTCAGCGGTCTGTTGGAACTTGCCAGCATCAAAACCAAGCTGGCTATTAAAGCGGCTGTTTGAATTGGCTTCACCAAGGGCGGCGCGTTCGTTGGCACCCTCTTGCGACATTTGTGTTTGTGCGAGCTGACTTGCGGCACTGAGCTGGGCGCCGTAGCGGTCATTCTTATACTTGTCATCAGCACCAACAATGCCAGCGCGTAGCTCCATTTGCTTGGCGGTAAGCTGCCCGTTTTGCGAACCCTTATAAGCGGTACTGGCATCACGTAGCAATGCTTCGCGTTCTTGGCGCTCGCTCCAGCTTCGGGTCGGGGCATTTGGCATACGAAAGCCATTGCCACCGCCACTGCGTTGAATGGTTTGCGGATTGTTTACTGGGTCAAAACCGATACGTGGCGGCGCGGTTTGTTGTGGCTGCTCCACATAACTGCCCGGCACCGCTTCTTCAGGTATCGCCTGCTTGCCAGCATAAACCGATGGGTAGTCTTTTGGATTCCATTTATCCTCGCCGCGACTTGGCTTGCCAACAGGAAAATTAAGATTAATTTTGGCATCGGTTGTCGGTTTTTTGACGCCACCGCCAAGCTCAGTTAGGCGCTCTACTGGCTGGTTTGCGGCAGCGGCTTGTGCTGGCATTAACCCTAGCGATGGATTGATGGCGCTTGTCCTTGCTGGTGCTGGCGTGTTTTGGCGTAAGCCTTGGGCGGCTTGTGTTTGCTGGCTGGCTGGTAGTTTGAGTATGTCTTGAATGCCGCGTCTGGTATCTTGGACGGCAGCATTACGACTGGCGGTTTGATTGGTTTGCGCTTGGCGCTGCTGCGTCAGTGCTTGCTCGCGTTCTTGGGCGGCGATGTTTGTGGCAACTTGTGGCGAGCGTTGCACCGGTGCTTGCTGTGGCATCTGCTTGGCTTGTGTGGCAAGTGCGCCTGCACCCATAAATCCTGCTGGTGCGTTACTAGCGCCTAGACCTAAGTTTGCGCGGCCACGTTCAAACGCCTCACGTCTTTTCTTTTTCTCTTCTTCGCTGCGTGTATCAATCGCCATAACCATCACCCATACTTTTAATTAGACATTACCTAAGTATGGCGGATATACTGAGCTTTTCCGAACCTTATAGGGGTAGGCGCCATGAGCGTATTGGTAATGTATATTTTAGGCGTAGCGATGTTTGCTGCGGTGCTTGGTATGTTCTGGTATTTCATTCGTAGCATCTCTATCATGGGCCGTCATAATATCCTCATAGGGATAGCCGGTCTTATTTTGGCACCTATCTCGCAAGTGGTTTTTTATGCCATCAAAGATGATGAGCTTGATGATAAAGACAAAAAAGCCTTTATTGGTTTGGGCGTTTCTTTATTGGTCATCGCTATGATCAGTGCCATCTCTGCGATATACCCACCACCACCGATGTAAATGATAGGCGCAAAAAAATACCCGTCACGACCGTGACGGGTATTTGTTTTCTCGTGATGGATAATTAATCAGTAACTATAATTATAACTGGTAGATTCGCTCTCACTATCGCTCGAACCCACACTCGCGCTACCGCTACCACTAATACTTGCTGACACATGCGCGGCGCTCATAGCACCTGCTGCCAATTGCGCGGTATATTGACCAGTTGCCTTAGCAGCCTCTAGTGCGATACGTGCCTGCTCCTGCGCTTGGCTGACCTTGGCATTGTACTCGCTAATCTGCATCTCAGCATAAGCCAAGTTGGTACGAGTATTCATATCAGTGTACTTAGACTGCATCTCACTGTCGGCAGTATTGGCCGCCACTTGTGCGCGCCAGCCATCGACTTGCGCGGTAAATACTTGCGTATTGTATTGCACCTCACTGAGTCCAGCTTGTAGCTCCGCCTTAAAGCCGTCCACATCAGCCAAGTAGGTCGTCACATAAGCGCGAGCGGCATCAATATTAATCTGCGCCTGCTTAACTTTGACATCACTTTTTGAGGCATAGCTTTGTACGCGACTGGCAAATGCTCGTACCGTACTGTCATAGATTTCAGCCTTGGCTGTTTCCGCTTTCACCTGACTATCAAAGGCGTCAAACTTCACTTTTTGCGCGTCATTCTGCGCTTTATAGGCATCGATATCACTGCTGTATATTCTTGCCTGCGTCTCACCAATACCGAGTTCTGCTTGCTTGGCTTTAATCTGCGCCTCAAAGCTGGCAAGCATGAGCTTACCGGACTCTGATTGTGCCAATGCTGCCCGGACATCGGTTTCATAGATACCAGCTTCGGTCTGCATGATGCCAGCCTTGATAGCTTCGCCGCGTAGTGCCGCCTCGTGCATCTCAAGCTTAACCTTTTCGCCACCAAGTTTGGCCGTGTAAGCTTGAATATCAGTACCGTATATCTGTGCTTGCGTCTGCGCTATGCCTAGCTTGGCTTGCTCACCATCGATACTGGCTTTATACAACTCAAGCTTTAGGCGTTCGCCATCGAGCTTGCCGCCATAAGCTTGTATGCGCTTGGCATAGATATCCGCTTGCGTCTGGGCGATACCGACCTTGGTTTGAGCGCCGCGCATTTCAATATCATACTTCTCAAGCTTTAGACGTTCAGCGCCAAGCTGCTCAGCATAAGCCTGCATATCGGTTTTATAAACATCAAACTGCGCCTTGATGATATCGACACGCATCTGGACGGCAAGCATCTTGGTTTTAAACAGCTCGCCATCGGCGGTCGCGCCAGCCAATTTTGCCTTATAGACTTCCAGCTCTTGCGCGTTCAGCTGACCTTGGGCGACCTTACTCTCAATCTCAAGTCTAATTTTACTGACGAACATATCAAGCTTGGTCTTATAGGTATCAACCAGTATCTTAAAGCCTTCGTTTTGTGCATTAAAGATGGTGAATTGGTACTCATACAAGCGGAAGTTTGCCTCGACGTTGTACTTGGCCACTTCAAATAGTCGATTGGTGGTATCAAGCCAGCGGTTATAGGTTGCTTGCTCAAGCGCCATACCCTTCTCGACCGCAAATTTTAGCGCATCGATTTGCATCTTACTGGCTTCCATGAATACATCACGGTTTAAATCAGCGACACGTAGCTGCCCTTCCTGCCTTGCAACATTAACTTGCTTGGCAAGCATACCAGGCGGCATGCTAAACCCACGACCTGCCCAAGTATTAGTTGCCTCTTGTACACTACGCTCGACCTCGGCGCTAATACGCTCGCGTGGCTTGTCAAACAAAGCGCGTACCACTGGCTCAGGTAAACCAAAGTTTTCAGGCTTATTGAGCATGTCACTGGCAACCGTTATCAGGTCATCATATAGCGGATGATCGTAAGCGGTCGGCTCGGTCCACCAGTCCTCGTTAAAATCCATCTCATCAAATTGATGATCAGCGTTTGGCATGTCCGGCAGATTCAGCTCGGGCATCACAAAGTCATCAATCTTTAATGCTTCGAGCTGTGCAAGCTCTGGCAGTACCAAATCAAAATCTGCTGGCATGTCCACATTCACATCGACGTCAGGTCGCTGCGGTGCGTTCAGCTTATCAATGGCATCAAGCGTTGGCAGTGTAACGCTGGTATCAAAGTCCGGCTCGTTGGGTGCGGCGTGCTCGCTCAGTGTTGGCGCGACTGGCATGTTGACCGTTAAATCAAGGTCTGGTCTATCGGGCGCTGCGACCGCATCAATCGTTGGCAAGTCAGGGATATCGATGGTGATTGTCGTTTGATTGCGCTCAGGCATGACAATCGGGTCGATAGTCGGCGCATCCGGGAAGGCAACCGTGGTCACAATATCTGGGCGTGCTGGCAGGTCTACCCGTTCAAGCTCGGGTGCTTGTGGCGGCGTGATAGATATCTCAGCTGGTGCTTCGGGTTCTGGCCCCAAGTCCGACACATCAAGATTGCTTAAAAACCTATCGATGTCCGTCATGTTGGGCATGGCAGGAATGGTTAGGCTGGCAGGGTCAAAGGTTGGGAATGCACCGATATCATACGTTGGCACTACTGCTTCTGGTACTTGCGGTCTAATCGGTGCTGGTATATCGGCAATCGTGATATCGCCAATATCACTTAGCGCCACTGACAGCTCATTGTTGTAGCGTCTTGATAGGCTATCCAAGTCTTTTATCTTTTCAACCACGGTGTCCGTGGCTCGGTATAGCATGTTGTCTGCTATCGCGCCTCTAATGGTTAAGGCCATCTTATACTCTCCGACTGGTTGGTAAGTGCTCGATAGTCAGGTCATTGATATGCCCATGCGTACCGATCATGATTAATTCAAAAGCAAAGTGACGACCACGCAAGCCGCGACCAAAGATAAAGCGGCCATTGGTCAATTCATTAGCAACCTCACTTGGTAGCAGGTAGGTATATTGCTGCTCGATACCCTTTTGGGTGCTGTGTACTGTCATGCTAGCACCGCCGTTTAGCTCATACTCAAGATAGGCGCTTGCTGGGTGCGTGAGTTGACCACGCCCTAAATCCATCTTGCCGGTCTTAACGATGGCCGTTACCGCATCTACTTCTTGGTCAAGGCGATAGATGCCGTCATCCGCCTCGCCGTATAGCACACCATTGATAACGACTAAGCGATTATAATTGTAAGGATTGTAGCGGCTCATGGCCCAGCTATCGACGTTTGCTGTCCACGCCTGACCTTGTGCGCCGCCACTACTGAGCACGCTATCCTCAATCACTGCACCATCGATAATCAACACCATGGCATCAAGCTTATCTGTCACCTCGTCAGTGATCGCAATGCTGTCCATGATGATGGCGTTTTTAATAATACTATCGAGGACGATATCGCTAATAACAGCGGCATCAATCAGCAAGCCAGCCGCGCCAAACTTGCCGGTAGCCCTGTCACTGATAGCTACGTCATCGATGATAATATCGGCGCGATTGAATAGCAGCTTATCTACTATAGATAGGTTGTCTATTGACAAAGCTTTGACAGTGCGCTGAGTGAATGGCTGCCCATACGCAAATGCGCTGTCCGTAATAAGGGTTGCGATACTGCCAGTAGCGCTATCGGACACGCCAGCGCTGTCATTAACCAACTGCACCGCTTGCAATTTGTCGGTGGTGCTGTCAGCTGTAACCAGGCTATCAATAATTAAGTCGCGCTCAATGGCTGTGACACCATCTTTGGCGCCTGCGCTGTCTGTAATTAAGTGGGTGACAATACGCTGGCTAGTCGTGCTGTCAGATACTTGGGCACTGTCAGTAGTAATCGAGCGTGTGCTGCCGCTCAGTAGTTCATTATTAGCAGTAGCGCTATCAGATTGCACCGCCAATAAGCCATGTTGATATTGCTCATCTATTTTGGCGCTATCGGTGTGTAGCTGGCTTGCTGCCTTGGTGTCTGTTACTTGCTCAGATATGAAAGCGCTGTCCTGCAAGACTTGTATGCTGCTATCTATCACCTCGTCGCTGGCAAGAGCGCTACTAGATACCATAATAGCAATGCCAAATAATAGGGCGTCCGATACGCGCAGCAATTCCTCAACGACTGCACGTAAACCGCCAAAGGTGGTATTGCTGGCAATCGCCGTATCTTGGTTATCGTCTCTATAATTACTCATTGATCACTCCTATAAAACAATGCGCTGATTTATGATCAGCAAGTTTGGTGCTGCCCCAATAAGAGCGTAAGCCATTGGCTTTGGTTTCACTGGTGCTTGAGTATTTTTGTGTGCCGCAAGTTATCCATGTGGCGTCGCGGTAGAAGTACACCAGCGAACCGCCGCTATCGACTGGCGAAAAGCTGTAATAAAAGTCATCAGGTATATTTTCATGAATATTACCAGCGTCCTTAATAGAAATAGACGTATCAACACGCCCATAAAAGTTACCGTAGGTAGTATCGGATTTTTCATAGGTGTCAAGCCTTGGTTCTTCTCCGCCAACAACCACTCCGTCTGCTGGGTGCGTACCATTTCTATCTGTGTATTTAGACAGCTTTCCTGACACATCTGCATAACCGCCTTCTAAACCGTACCAATCACCACTATCTGCGAACCAGCTGTATTCATTGGTTATATAATCGCCCTTATTGACAAAAACATAATCACCCTTACTTGGTGTTGGTTCGCCTATACCAAACTGCCCTATAAAGTGGTAAATAGGATCATAAGTCCATACTGAGTAAGAAGTAGGGTCTGCAACTGAAAGCTTATCGAGTTTCTCGTATTTTGTTTTCGACTCGCTTGTTTCGGTAAATGCGTACAACATACTGTCTCGTGTCAGAGCCGGAATACAGACTGCTACATCTATAACCCCATTGGTAGTAGTTATCGCTTCAGTCTTAAAACTATAATATCTATACCTAACCAAACCGCCCCACATAAATAGTAGTCGTGGCGTACTATAAGCTGGGTTGCCATACCCTAGATCGCTGCCAGTAAGTTTGGTATAAGTGACGTTATCACTCTGCTCTCTCCTGTCATCAAAATGAGTGGTGTATAAATACCCCATTAAACCACTTATACTGTCGGTTCTGGTTTCCTCCCATTGTCCAACAATCATCACCTCCTCAAAGGTGGTATCTTTTTCCTGCTGGAATCGACGTTCATCAAGAAAATATTTGATGACAGTAAGCTGGTCATCGATATAGCAACCAAAGACAACCGTGTCGCATCTAGCGGATGGGCCTTTATATTCAGGCATTGACATATCGAACGATTCGCAGCCAAGGCCGGTAAACTCAGGGAACTTTAAGTACCCAAATGACAGCGGATTAGGATTACCCCAATATAAATTGCCTTTTGATACTTCTGTCAGGCTGCCGTGATGATTGGCGATAGGGTCTGCAATCAAATTTTCCCAATAATCAACATTGCCAGTGTTGGCTCTAGCATGAGCCATTAGTACATGATTTGGCGTGCGCATAATCTTGTAGCGGATAGCGCGTTCTCTATGGCCATTGCCGCTTAGCTGCTTAAATAAACTGCCTATATAGCGATTTAAAATAGCAGCATCTTGACGGTCGTTTATGTTTTTAGCGTTTAGCGTCCAACCATTATTAACCGCTGCACCTAGACGCAAGCGCAATTTAAAGCCGTGAGCGTAGCGTATGTTTTCACCGCCGCCACTCCAGCATGTATTGAATGCCTCGGTGCCTTTACTATTGAATGACCAGCCACAAGCTGTATAAAAAGCATTGTTCTTATAAAACTCGCTGGTATCGCATACCTTGATGATCGCGCCAGCTCTATACCAGGCTTGGAAATCATCGCCTGTTGGGAACAACTCACCGCTTGGTAGGCCGCCAAAACGCTCAACGATATGTATTAACTCGTCATCTACCACTTCACGCAAATAGCTCAAAAAAGCTGGGGCAGTGGTAGCAGGAATGATAGGTAGCGGCATAGCATAAACACCGCTTGCACTAATTCGTAGCAACCACGGATTGCCAGCAGCATCAAAAGACACAGCATTGGTCAATCTATGACTGTACTCATATTTAACCTTGCCCTCAAAATCAGGTATGCCGCTGTAAGCTGGCAGGCGTTGATTGGCGATATAAGCTCTGACGCTTTTATTGACTTGCGCTGGCAGCTTAAAACGCTTTCGCTCCAATGGCTTGTCAGGCAGATCGTCTGCGTCTTGGCGACCATAGCCACCGATGATTTGCACCACCTCCGACATAGCGCCCGAATACCAAGTTGCGCGCAACTTGTGGTACTGAGTGAATGTTTTTATGCCCTTATACTGCGGCTCAAAGTATTTAAACTTGTCTGCGTATTCAATACGGAAACGATGTAAGGCTAACTCCTTTGGCGGCAACGACTCGCTACCGCTGTAGTTTATTAGTCGTCGTCTTGTGGTTTCGGTTAGACGTAAATCTACGCCGTCTGTTTTAAAAGGAATGGGATTGAGTACGACGCCTGAGTACAACATAGGCATGTAGTCGGTTGCCATGCCATCGATAGTAATTAATGCTATCTCGCTGGTTTTATGAGCAATGACACGAAAGTTATTGCCCATATCCTGAATGACAACATAGCCGCCGTCAGGCAGATCGTAAACCATGCGCGAGCTATCTATAGACGATAAGTCTTTTAGATTACTAAAGCGCTTAGCGGTAACTGAGACAAACGCTTCATCACGGTCGGTTAGCTTGCCGCCAATGACGTGCAAGCCATACGGTCTACCTTGGTGCATAACTCACCTACACAGTCAGACTGATACGATAACCAATCTCATAGGTATCACCATCTTGGAATACGCGAGGCGCTGCATACTTACTGGCACTAATGAGCGCGCCAGCCGTACTGCCCTTGCTGCTATTGGTGAGCATTGCCGCGCCTTGCACTGTTAAGCTACTGGCAGTTTTCATGGTTACTTTTGCGACGGCGGCCATATTGTCAATAGAGTTAGTAGCAGTATTGGCAGGCGTCCACGTTGGGCGTGTTGCTGCGCTATAGCCTTCAGTCATACTAACAATTTCACTTGCGGTACTGGCAAAGCTTGCGGCAGTCCAACTTGCGGTTGGCTGTGCGGCTGCTGAAAATAGCGCCAGGTGATAGCTGGCAGGTTTTGGCGTGGTGCCAAGCGCGACGTTTAGAATGTGCGCAAGGCCTTCAGTTGGGATAAGGTTTTCGGTACGTGTCCACTCGCCGCCATTGATACGGTCGTAGTATTCACCTTTGGCAGTAATGCCTTGTCCTGTGGTAATACTGCCATCTTCGTTGTTTGTGTAGTCTTTGGCACTTACTGCTGCTAGTAATGTGCTCGCTAAGAAGGGGTTTAATGATTTTTGTGATTTCACGGTTTGTCTCCTTTGACAATTTGGCTAACCGTGATTAGTTTACCGCTGTGACAAGCCTCCGGTCGAACCTTACAGTAGTGCCGGACTGTGCGCTGATATTGCTAATGCGCCCAGCTTGGTATTCAATAATCTGTCCAGCGCTGCTGCCAGCGACATAACCATTGCTTGCCAGCCATACCGTTACTAAGCTTCCGCCCTCTGCTGCCTCACCAATATCATTGCTTGGTATCTGTATCGCGCTGTTTGGTACGGGTGCTTGTGCGCTCTTAATAGAGATAGTCATATCGTCCGGCTGCGTGCCTTGAATGAATATCACATGGTCCGACTGACCAACCCATAAGCCATTCTCGACCGGCTGAATAAAGGTGACGCGCTGGCTAGTCTGGATAAAGCCATGGCGTTCATCGTGCAAGTGGTAGTCCAGCGGCTCTGAAAATCGAATGACGTTAGCGGTTGCTGTGATAAGACGACCGCGCCAGTAGCATAAAAATTTACCGGTAGGCATAGGCGATAGGTGCGCAAACTGCGCGGCCATACCTAGCTTATGGTCTTTGCTGATTGCAAAGTTAGTCGCGGCTCTATCTATAGTGCCAGCCAGTTGCATATCAGTACCGCCAATACTGGTCGCATAGATATTTACGCCAGTCACCGTCGGGTCAAAAACCATCGGCAGTACAATATCAGCCGACTCGCCAGCAGTGACATAATCAGACAAGCTGGATTCCATCGAGCCTCGTAACCATGATATCGCCACGCTTCTTGATGATGGCTTGGTGTTTTCCACGCTATCATCAGCAATCGGCGCTGGCGGCGCATCAATGGTAAGTGGTATAGCTAAGTGACCATCATAGGCATATAACCCATGCTTACCAGCTACCACGACCAGGTTGTTTAGTACGGCATGACTCACCTCGCCATCACCAATAGTTGCCAACACTTCATGCGACCAACTGTTACCATCTGCCTTTACCTTAACCCAATCATTAACATATACGCCAAAAACGTCTTTATGTAGTGGGCTTTGCCATAGGTTCGTGTAGGTACTATCTGTTACCTTGCCGCCACTGGCAATCATATCGAGCTTGCCAGCTGGCGTGACATTGGCGTTCACCACATCGCGCATATAAACAAACGGCTCACGACCGCCCTGTACCATTGCCGCATCTTCCGAGGTGTTATCGATACCGAAACACGGCATAAAACTTTGACTAGGCATGATAGCCTCCTTTTCTGAATTGATTTGAACTGCCGTCAGGTCGTATAAATTGCTGACCCCACTTGGTATCTATGGCTCCCATTATTTCTGAGTCTATGCCGATAACATTAACGCCTTGTGTTAATACATCTGCATTGCTTTCTGAGCGCGTTATTTTCATACGTTTACCAAAGGCATTGATATCGTACTCACTTCTGAATGCCACAAAACCCTCTAATAGTATCTCTCGAACACGTAAACCAATTACTGTTTCGCCAAACACTGAGGTATCACCAGCGCCGATATTCATTGGTACAAACTCACCAATACGCAATCCTTGCCACATATAAGGGGTGTCATCTGACTTACTAATACCCATTTCTAGCATGTCGCTACCTACGGTCAGTATATTTCGTACAAGCAATTCAATAGAGTGTGCGCCTATATCGCTGTTTTCAATACCCTCTAGCGCTACGATTTGCGCCCCAAGGTATGGCGGCCTACTCACTGTCGCTGTGCCATGCTCATCGCCAACATAGCTATTGTTGTCGATGTTAATGGTTTTTTTCGTAAAAGGTATTTCAGGTATCCCCATAAACGAGCCACGGATAGTTGGTGGCTTAACGTATCTAGTATGCAGGTCTGTAGCAGCGCTCTCACTCACAATCGAGCTGGTATAACCATCGGGGTAAATAACCCTATGCTGATTAGTGAGTGTATGCTGCCCAAATTTATCAACTGAAACAGCTTGTCCGTCATAGGGTTGATTAAAAGATGACGGGTAAATATAAAAAGGACTTACTGTTAACTGATCGCCTATAGCGATTTCATTCTTTATGCCAATAACATCGATATGCTGTTTTTTATTACTAACAACTGGACCAAATTCAATATTTTTAGTTGATATGCCTACGTCCAGGTAGAGATTGTTTGACTGTACAATAGTATCACCAAACTCTTGTGAGTCGTGACCAGCGTGGTAAAGTACGTTTTGATTAAAACTTGGTGTGCCAACCACTTCCTCAAAACTACCATCACCATTCGCACTGGGATTGATCTCATTCGCGTGCCATATATTTTGAGTGGTGTAAGGCGGCGCTCCTGTCTTAGTGACCGCATGTAGTTGACTGGTAACGCTATCTTGCCAGCCGCGCAAGCCTATTTGTTGCTTAGTGTCTGCTATCATCGCACTACCAAACAAGGTAGCGGTATCGCCTTGTGCTTTTACAAAACGCCATTGGGTGCGTATAGCTGTATTGCCAAACTCACTACTATCAAAACTACCAACCAGTAACGCTGGCGTGCGATTACGCACCACAGTGCCATAGCCAAAATTGTCACGATGACGCCAGCTAGGACCTATGATATTAAAGTGTATTGATAAGGATGGATAACCATATTTAGCTGTTTCATATCCTCTTAAAGTAAGATACTTGGTATATAAATCAATCGTTGGTAACTCTATTTGTGGTGGTGCAATAGAGTAGCGCGGCTCAATATCTATCGTTCTGATACGATAGGCTATCATTGGTGCGCCCATTTCAAGCGAGTCGATACGCCCTACATTGCGATACTCACGCCTTGTATTAACAAGCGTACCTTCATTACCCCCTTGTGATTGATCATGACCTACTGGTGCAATAACACGCCCTGAATTATGCACCACTCCCCATGTTGATAATAGCGGCGGCTCTATAGCATCAAGTGCTATCGTCCTGTTCTTATGGCTTACCATGCCAATCGCAATTACTGGCGGCTCAATCCCTGCTGGTAGCAATGGTGTGGCGTTATTGTCTATCTGTGAATAACCAAATTTTTGTGAGATAAAACCAGTCACATTCATTTGAATATTGCGATTAGCTATTAATAGATAATCTGACCACTTAGGCGGCACAAGTCCACTATTAACATCATACTCTTGTACGATATATTGCAGCTTGTTATAAACAACAATATCACCCCATCTGTCTTGCGGCTGCTGACCTACGCTGATATAGCCTACTGGAGCGATGTACTTAGTGAGTAGATCAACGGTAGCGTTACCCCAAACACCAGTAAATCCAAGCGGTTGCAACGACTGTCTTATCGGGATAATGCGCTCACCCCAAAGTGTCGCCTCATATCCTGCTGGCATAATGGTCTGTGTGCCGCCTACCATGTGACTAGAGGGAAATTCGGTATAGATAGCGACTGGCTCAATCCGTCTTGTGCCAAAACTTATCCACGCTTCACCATAATCATCGGCCTTGTACCCTTGCGCTATTAGTTCACGCAACTGGTGCGTTAATGTCGCTTCGCCGTAGTCAGATGATTGCCATGAGTCAGGAATAATAGGGCGCTGGCCATACCATACCGTTATCTCGCCAGCGTTGAAGCTGTCAATGCCTTTTTGGATTAGGTCTAGAGTTCTATTCTTATACCATATTGTTGTATCGCCAAACTCTGAGCTTTGACTTCCTATCGGGTTAAGCTCAGGTGTTGTGGTTAATACTGCGTTACCTAGTAGTAGATGATCAAAACCACTAGGCTGCAAAAATCGTATAGCATGCCCTATCGCTGGCGTGCCAGTATCGAAAGGCTCGATAGCATCAACAAAGAGTGACGGTGTCTTATTAGTGATTAATACTGCACCTATCACCAAAGAGTCAATGCTCATAGGTGCGTAGTATCTATCTTTATTGGTTAATGTTGCGTAGTCACTAAAACGCCCATCATCAATAGACTTGACTTTAATAATGGTTGATTTGTTTATTATCGCTGTATCACCAAAGATAGCAGACGTTAATAACGATGGGGTTTGTATAAATTGCGTGGGATCGGCAACTATTGCAAAACCTGACTCGTAAGCCAGTATGCCATTAGGTGATAGGTTTCGCGTATGGAACCAAACGGTAGGCGTGCCAGCCAACGAGCTTATAAAGCCATTAGGTAGTAGCACTGGTATGCGTATATCAGGTACACCTATTTTTGTTTGAAATATGCCGTCAGGGTACAACATGCGTGGCGATACGCTAGGCGCTGGCATGACTAAGCTGTCAATGCCTGTTGGCTCTAAGTATTTAACTAAATACGGTTCGCCAAATTCTTCACTATCAATACCGTATGGCTCTAGGTATTTAACGCCGCCTTGAAGATAGAGATCGCCAAATTCTTCTGAGTCTATTCCATCAAGAGTAATGAATTGCTTTTTGTTATATATTAATGAATAGCCATGCTCCGAGCTTTCAAAACCATCGGGTGCGGCAGTTTGATGGAAATTAACAATACTGGTATCGTAACCAAATTCTGACGACTGCCAAGATTGCCATTCCTCAAAACTAATAACCTCTCTTTTATTCTTGATGCCAGGCTCAGAAACAACAAGCGTTTCTTCTATGCCAATAATGCCATTAACTACCCACTTTGAACCTTTAATGCTAGGCGCTGATATAGCAAGGGAGTCTATAGGTACTGGAAATAGATATTGAGTCTTACTTATGACGCCTGACTCTGCGGCAAAATTAAGCGCAATAACATTACCAAGTGGTGGCGTATAGATAAGACCTTTAAAATCTAATGCTATGACGTTGCCGTTAGGTGGTATATATACAGACATCGTAGCTATCCTTGATGGGTTACATAGTCGCTGGTGATACGTTTGATACTATTACGTCTTTCTCGCCAGCGACACGCGCCACTATATCGTATTTAAACCCCATAGGTATATTGTTAATACGCCACGTCCCATTAGCTGCTGATACTGTAGTGGCGATAACTGCACCGTCTGCAAAACTACCTGGCTCTGCTCTTAGTAACACCCTTACTACTGCTGACGTTGGCACGCCTTTGATTGTCGTCAAACCATTTGGGTGCGTGCCAGCAAAGTACCCATTACCAGTAAGTGCTAACTGAAAGCCCTCATAGTTCCTAGCAAACCCTGACCGACCTTCGTTTTTTCTCTCGACTATATAGATTTCATCAGGCATAACAATACCTATAAAGTGGTTGGGAATACTGCAATAGAAAACATATTTAACGGCATCGCGTCCGTTGCTGGATTACTGCTCCCCAAAGAGGGTAGTGCTTGGTATCTCTTATCAACACCAGTTAAATTAACATTGATAATACCAAATTCCTGTACTGACAACAGATTAACAAAGCCAAAATTAAAACGGTGTTGCTGTCCGTTAATAATTAACTCTGCTTGCGCCACTCGCGTACCACTCGCAGTAGAAAATTGTGAAGCATCACTTAATGAGCCAGCTGCGCCATTATCTCTCTTTACCCAAGATGTGCCTGACAAAACATGGTATCTCAAACATGAGTATTCGGATTGTCCAGACGTGGGTTCTGTAAACACTCCAGCGCCTCCATTCATAAGACTAATAAACTGAGGCAGGACAACACAAAGATCGCTGCTATTTTTTGATGATGAAAATACCCCTATACCTAAAACATCGGCAGCTGTCGATGGGTGCTTAGCGTATCCTGACGAAAAATACACCCTTGAACCCTCTTTCCTTGAAATCCAAAAATGGTCTGCTCCGCAACTTATAGTGATAGGGTTGATTGTGGCTGGTAGGTCGTCAAGAGGGTATAGACCTATAGACAAAGTTTGTGGGTAAAATACTTGACTTACTGACGCTGGATCAAAAGCTCCACCTATTAAGGTTCTACCAATCTGATAAGACAGTGCTGCAAAAGTGCTGGTTCTATCTGCTACAAAATTTATATAATTCACTCTAATATAGAATAATAAACTAGGATGCCTATAAACCTTATAACCTAATAATCGCTCTCCAGCTGCGCCGGACGTTGGTGCATGAACTACTTTAGTTTCACCAGCACTAGGCGAGGCTTTAGCGGTAAAAATGCCAGCCTGTCCAGTATATTCGTCACTAGCAACCTGTATCATGCCTGAGTCAACAATCATGGTATGAATGGTATTCATGGTTAATACTAAAGCAGCAAGGGTATTAACCTCTGTTTCTCTGAGCTTCACTGAGCTTTGTATGGTTGCCATTATTTCACCTCTTGTATCAATGCGCCCATCGGCGTTTCGTCAGGCCAATAACCCTTAGCTCTATGCCACTTGGCGTACAATTCATACAGCGGCTTATCACCCATGCCAGCGCGTCTTTGTACCACCCATTCATCAGCTGACGCGCCAGCGTGCTGGCCGCTTTCTTCAAACACAAACATTTCAAATGATGGTAGGCTGATCAGTTTGTTCCAGTCGATGTAGTCTGCTGGCAGGACCATATCACCCATGCCGCCATGTGCGTCAATACCACCAACGCCAGCCGTTTGAGTTGGCGGCTTCTTCTTGGCGCGTGGCTTGGTAGCTTTTGATGTTGGTGTTTCTACTGGCTTTTCGATAGCGTCCGTCATAGTAATAATCCTTATTGTCTGCTTGGCTTGTTATCAATCATCAAGCCCTTAATATTTCGTACTGAGTATTCGCCTTGCGTTGACTCGTGCATTGAAGCGGTAAGCCCTCGTATTGCTTCAACACTGGTAAGCGGCTGGTGTAGGTGAGCGCTTGCCATTGCTAGGTTGTTGCTGATACTTTCATTGGTGACTACACCACGGCCTAATTGGTCGAATAAATCAGCATACATGCGCTGGCTGGTCTGTAGCGAGTTTTGTAGGTTGCGCCCTTGCTCTACCCAAAAATCACGCTCAATGAGTAAGGCTTTTTGTTTGGCTTCTGAAATATCGGCGCGCTTTTCCGCTGCGGCCAACTGTCTTTTTAGTTGCATAATCTCTAAACGTGGCTGATCTTCTGCCTCTTGAAATCTTCCCATGATTGTCACCCTAAGTCGTTGATAGTATGCCGTTGCTCATATCTGAGCAACGGTCTATCGCCTAGTATATTACAGCTTAAAGATTTTGTTTGTACCATTATCCCATGTGACGATAATATCACCGCCGTTAGGTGTGATAGGCAAGCCAGTAGCGGTATCAATATAAGCAATCAAGGGGCTGGTCGCTTCTGAGCTGGTATCTTTGTAGATAATAATCGCTTCAATACTCGCGCCTGTTACTGAGCTGAATGTAATGTCAGCGGCGTCAGCGGCACCGCCAGCCGTTGATTTAGCAGTCAGCGTTACTGGGCCAGCAATACGCGCAGACGTTGCAATATCTGATAGGTACTCATGCGTCTGTGTTTGTGGCGTGTATGCGCCAGTATCAACTAGATAGACTTTGATGGTATCAGTCTGCCAGTTAATCTGCCCTTCTAAGAACCGCTTACGTGCGGCATCGTATAACGTATTAGCCATCAGGCTGTCTCCTGTATTAAATTAAACCCAAAATGGCGCGACCACATGGGGAACGTCGTGTCGTGTGATACGCCGTAAGTCTGAATCAGGTCGCTCACCAAAGTATTTGGTAAATTCCTGCTCAGCCAAGGCAGATCGATTCATATCAAAAACTTCGGAATCTGGAATCCCAAAGCCTTTATGTAGCGCCCATTGAATAAGATACTCGTGGTGAATGATGTTAATCTCAGGTCTATCGGTATCGAGCACCATCGGCGCAAGTGGTGTGCGATAGCCTTCAATGGTAATCACGCCAGCCGTGTTCGGCGCTGGCACGAGGCGAATGTTTGTATCGTGCTGAATCGCGTACTCCGGCGTGGCATAGTCGCGTGTGCGCCAGTCATGCCAGATATCAGCCATATCTTCTTGCGATACCAGTTGCAAGTCGTTCACTTTGTAAGGGTTGTCGGCGCTCAACCAGTGAAGACTGTCTATCTCATATAGTGATTCATGCAGCGCGTAGACCGAAACATTAGGCTGCGTACTGACAGTACAAACGCCAGTGGTGGTAGAGTCATGAATAAGTCGACCACGGATAGCCGCTTCTTTCACCCCATCGTTTAACCAGTCGGTAATGTCTTCGTCGCTGAATAAATACGGCTGCTCTTTATCAAACGCTAAGACGCGAAACTGGCGTATCAATTCAGACAAAATCATTACGGTGCTCCAAACTGGTCAATCATGGCCGTGACATCAAGACGGATGTTTTCAACCGACTTTGAGTTGTTGGTGTTTTGCTGATAGTGATTCTGTGCAAAGTCTTTTAGCGCCGGCTTGTCCATGACATTCACTTGGTCATACAAGGCTTGCAACTCGCGCTGCTCATCATCCTTGTCTTTATTCTTAGCTTCCTGCTCATCAAGCAGTGCTTGCGTGTCATCAGGCTTTTGATCGCTGTCATCCGGCGTATCATCTTTTGACGTCGAATCCGCTTTACCATCGTCATCTTTTTCATCAGGCTTCGCCTTTTCAAGATTAACTTTCGCTGGTGGTGCATCGTCCTTTGATGGATCGACTGGCGGCTCTTCTTCGACCACTGGCTCGAATTTCTCAAAGAGGTCTTCGTGACGTAAAAATTTGCGTGCCATATCCCAAGGGATAGTGCGAACTTGATTGCAATCAAAGACAAGGCCAGTGCGGTAGAGACGGTCATGCCACGGCTCACGCTTGCCAATGTACTTGATGGACACTTCATCTGGCTTACTCATTGTTAGGTTGCTCCTAAAAAAATAGACTGACTGAAACCAGCCAGCCTATTTTTGTTATCGTTAGACTTCTTATTCCTGACCAGGCTTATCGATAGCCGGTCAGCTCGCCTGTTACCGTGACTTTGATATCTGCTTCTTTGGCATTAGCAGCACCAGCGAGCGTTAAGATTAGGCGGGCAGACTTAGGTAGCACAACCAAGTTATTGCCGTCAGCACGTAAGCGCCCAGCAGTAGCAAGGTCAGCGCCAGCTTTGATAAAGTATTCTGCATCTTGCGGTACGTCTGTGTCATCTTCACCATCTGCGTAAGAAAATCCTAAGCTGCCAGTAACGGTTGCGCTCAGACCTTTAGTGATAAAAACTTGCGCGTCAGTTAAGCACCAGCCTTCTAGTAGCTCACCTAAGTCAATCACATCACCTGCTTTTGGCGCTGTGGCTGAATCACTGTTAGCAAGTACGCCGCCAGTGTTGGCTTTTAGGTAGTACGCTTGGGTGGTGCTATTGCCGTAAGGGGCGGTGACGGTATAAAAGTGAGTCATCACTTTGTTGTTTGTCTTGATTGTAGCCATAAGGCTATCTCCTATTTTTTAAGTTGATGGGTCAAACGCTGGCGTGCCAGCGCTTAACGATAGCCTTACTTACCGCGACCGAATGAATCGACCGCTGTATCGACCACAGTGATACCGTAGTCGGTGAACTCATGGCCGTTGCCTGTATCGATATCAAAGCGGATTTTACTCACGCCACGAATCGCACCGATCAATAGCTCAACCTTATCGCCATGGTCTAGCTCTTTTTCTGACCAGAAGAACGGCATACCTGAACCTTTATGAGCCGCCATTGCTTCAGCGACCGCCTGACCACCTAGGATAAGTGAACGGTCAATCGCAAACTTATCGGTAAAGCTGGCAGGTACTTTAGCGGTGCCTTCTGCTTCACTGTTGTACGAGGTGCTGTACTGCATTTCATCGCCAGCGTAGAAGCGAATCGGACGCGGCATCTTGATCATCAAAAAGCCATTCCAGATACCAGCCTGACCTTTGAACAATGGATGACCAGCCGCTTGAGCCGCACGAGCCAATGCCGCCGCTTGGAATTGACGGAACGCAGGGTCAGCGGCAAACTTGTTGTACTGAGCCGGAGATAACATCCATACACGCAATGGGTCGTCATCTGACATCGTATCGCCTTCAAACTTGACGATAGGCGGCGGCAGTGCGATTTGGTCCATTAGCGACTTCATGCTATCGATGGTATCCATCTTCAGCATGTCAGCGGTGGTGATATCAATCTCACCGCCAGTCTGCTTGAATTGCTGAATACTATCGCCCGTCGCTAAGTAGTGACGGTTTTTGGTGGGCGCTTTGACGCGGTTGACCATAATCTCTTTAAACTTCGGATCATCTTTAGTCGGTACCACCCACTCGATATTGTCTTGATAACCACGAGCACCAGCCATGTGAACAAGTAGTGACTGGTCAACGTAGCGAGCCATCAAGCTCTCGGCCACTGGACGACCCATAGCACGAAAATCTACTGGCGAGCGAATACCAGTCATCACATCGCCCATATCGATTGGGAAACGTGCTTGGTTGACGCGCAGCTTGTCTTCACTAAACGACATGCCAGTACCGCGACCTTCGGCAAAATTACTGCCCATAATGGGTTTAGCGCCCATCGGGTTTAGCAAATGAAAGGTCACTTCATCGCCGGTGCCTTTACCCAAGTCTTGCACCTGGACAATCGGCATGTGCTGCGTGGTTTGTTTACGAACAGTCGCTTCAGCACCAGCCGTACCTTTTGGCATTTTGCCAGTCAGCTTGTTCATGGTGCCGTTTCGGTTCATGTGAGTCGCAAACAAGCCAGCGGCTTGAACGACCATGTTTTTCTTATCGCCATATCCGGCGTGGGTTTTGGTAGCCATCTATGCCACTCCTAAAGGTTGTTTAAGTATTGCTCGCGCTTCTCAGGCGACCAGTTCATCATTTCATCAGCAAGCTCGATACCGGACATTGAGTCCATCTGCTCAGCGATGTTGGTTGCGCCTTTATGTCCACCAGGTATGTCGCTTAGGCTGGCAGGAATTGGGGGCGCTGCATTATCGATTGCCTCGCGTGCCTTGGCTTTTAAGTCATCAGTTGATGGCTTATCGGCTTTGGCAGGCTCAGCGGTGCTATTGGTTGACTGCTTATAGTTATTGAGTAGTTCGACCACTTGTTCGGCCGTACCTTGTGCTAAGACGCCATCGAGCGCGGCTTGAACGTAGGTAGGCTGTGCGCCTTTCCATGTTTCAAACTCGCCACTCTCTAAGATGGAATCAATATCTTGGTGAGCTTCGTAAATGGTCCGATAGTGCGCGGCTTCTGCACTCTCTTGCTCGCGTGCCTGTATTGGCTGCAACGCTTGAGCAACTTGCGCATCGACCTGAGCTTTCACGCGCTCATCAATCAGCTTGTTAATACCTTCTGCCAAAGCCTCTTCAGAGAAATCTCCAAAGTAGTCAGGGTTCACGCCAGCATCGATTGCGGCCTGTGCCGTCTCAATGTCCTGCTCTTGCTGCGTAGGTGCAACAGTGGCAGGCGTTTGGTTTTGCTTGCGTAAAATTTCTAACTCAGCATTGGCAGCGGCTAACGCTTCTTGTGATACGCGGTCACGCTCACGCGCTTCGACCAGCTTTTCATAAGGAATGGTGTGTACGCCATCACGAGCGAGGACCACCTTTTCACCTTCAACATCATCGTTCGACGAGTCATTAGGCGTGTCAGCGGGGGATTCTGTGGCTGGCGTGTCATCCTTATCATCAGGCTCAGTGGTCTGCTCATTCGCTGCGGTATCGGCTGGCGTGTCGATACTTTCCGATTGCTCGGTATCGCCATTCATACTCATTTCTAAGTATTGCGCTGCTTGTTGAGGCGACCAATCACCATCATCAAAGCTGTCATCAATAAAACTATTTGCATCAACTGTCATTAATCTGTCCTTTACCCATGTCGGAGGGCTACCGTTAAAAAACAGGTTTCGCCACTAGCAATGGCTTGATAACAATTTAAGCGTTGGCAAGCTTTTATGCGAACCTTATAGGGGTGTCGGGCTTGCCAGCCAAATTTTGGGCACAAAAAAACCACCGCGAAGGGTGGTTTTGGTTCATCTGAATAGGTTTATCGCACTACTGTTCGTGTCTTGGTTGGGCGTCATACTCGCTAAGCATTAAGTCGATAGTATCTCGCACTTCTTTCAGCTTATCTCTAGGGATATGAACACACTCGTCATCGTCCATGTCAGTAAGATAAACATCGCCGCCTCTAATGACTATCTCTAGCTCGCCATTAAACTCACCCATGTATAACTTCTTAATGACCATCACTCCACCTCATTAATCAACTGCCGCAACGCCTCACCAATTCCCACGCCTTGCGTCTTAGGCTTGGCACGAAACAGTAGCACGTCATTGTCGGTCAGCATGTCGTTGATGGTAATGCGCATCTGACTGCTAGGATTGCTCACATCATTCTGTGATAGTTCGACTGGCGCGGATTCTAAGCTCTCGCGTATCAGCTCGCCATTGGCAGTATTAACCATCATGGTTGCTGGCGCGTCATCGCTACTGGTAAAGCTGTATAGGTACTCAGTGACAGTCATGCCCTTCTCGCTCAGGCTGACAGCTTCGGCTTGACCATTCATAAGTAAGTCGATGTTCATTATTTGTCTTCCTTGTTCTCGCCAGCATGGTCAACGCTTGGTGTGCCCATTGCGAAGCGGTCTATGGGTTCTTTTTTGCTTTGTTCTTTTTTCTGCAAGTGAGTGGCTAAATCAATCAATCTGTTAGCTAACAATGCAGCCTGACTGATATTTAAACTGGTTGCTAAGCATATGCTGCTTGGATAATCCTGTTTTCGCATTGCGATAATCAGATCATCATTGCTATCAATAAACACACGCAATGACATACCATCAAGGTCGCCAAGGTTCAGTTCTTCAAATACTTCTGACATAACATTACTCCGCTATTAGTAATCGCTAGTGAGGGTGTCAGAAGCACGTCTAGCGTAACGCGCTTGTCGGTTATAAGAAGCTATCGAACAACCTATCTGACCAATTCAGTTTATCACTCCACTGGCAAGTTGTCAGTAATATCAGGTGTTTCAATACCTTGCATGGGTGACTGCCCATCTTGCGGCACTGGCGGGAACATCGGACTGGTGTTCTTCTGCACATCGACCGCTTGCTCTGGTAACTCGCCAGCCACATCATCAGGCAGTGGTTGCTCTACTGGCTGGACTGGCATGTCGGCAGTAGGGTAATTTGGATCAACGCCATAAGGGTTAGGGCGCTGATAGCCTGCGCTCATCATTATTTCATCTGCAATCGGTGCTATCTGTGGCATCTGTGCAATCTGAGCGCCACCTTGCATGGCCGCAAAAGCACTTTGGACGCCGATTTGTACGGCTTTAGCGTCAAGCCCTTTAATCTCACTATTCGCTTTACGCTCTTTAAGCTCAAGCTCACGTAGCTTAATGTCGTTACCTGCTTTAACCAACGCATCTTGAATGGCTTGCTGCTGTGCTTGTTCAATCTCCTCCGGTGATTGCTGCTGCTGAACATTGCGTACGTCCTCGATGAATTTTTCTTTGTTCGGAATATCCATCAAGGCAATCATGTAAGGCATGGCCGCGACTTGATACTCTGCTGGCAAGGACTTCACGGCCTCACTAAATGCGTTCAACTGCTGACCACGGTAGCTATTAGTGCTCGGCACGTCTTCAAGCGCAACCATGAGGCGCGTCTTGCTAATATCGTTTGATAGATAGACTTGACCAGTTTCAGGGTCACGCTCAGGCGCATTGATAGTCACTGCACGTTCTTCTGTGACGGCATCACCTTCAATGATAATGGTTTGCGGCTCTTGTCCTAAGTCCTCAATGATAAGCGCAAGCAAAAGCTCGCCTACTTGCTTGCGCCCTTCTCTGAAGTTATCCATCATATCGGCTAGCGACTGATTACTTTGCTCGACTTGCAACTGCTCTTGATAGCCTGACTGCGCGTTACCTTTACCTTGGAATGGGTCAGTAATACCAGACGTGCGGCTAATGCTCTCTCTATTTTCTTGCAGCATTTGATAGTGCTGGCTAGTTAGCTGGTAGTCGCGGATAATCTCAAACTTTGCACCAGGTAACTTCATGTGATTTTGGTCAAGCACGATATCGCCGTCTGGTCTTGCGGCTTGCTTGCGAACCTGCGCGTCAGTCATATCGACAGCGCCTTTGGTGCGCTCCATGCGCGTAACAGACATTCCCCAGCGCAGCTTAGCAAGTGCGCTATTTAAACTGTCTTGCGAGTATTTCATATCACGCACATAGCCATACGGTATGCCAGTCGCGTCCTCTTTAAAGCCCCAAAACGGCACGTATGGGAAATGCGTGTGATTATAAGGCGATGGGCTGTCATGCAGTAAGTGCGGTCCCAACCAATATGCGCGGCGCATTCTCGTGACAGTAGCAGTGATTGGCTTGGTCAAGCCAGCGGCCACAGCCATCACATGATTTTGATTATCCTCGTCATACTCAACGACACGGCCATCAGGCGTTTTGATGACGGTTGCCGCTTCCCAGCGTCTATACCACAGCTCAAACACGCACAGCTCTTTACTCGTTGGATTGTACCAGCGTTCCTCATGCAGCGTACTGCCACGTCCAAAACCATGCGAGCCTTCAAGCCCAGTCGAACCACCACCATCATAGCTCTGTGACATATACCACGAGTTCATGCCGTAGCGACCTAGATTCATGATCATATCTTTGTGCTCGGGGAATGATAGCGCGATACGCTCAGGACGAAGCCACTTAGCACGGCGTAACCATCTTGCATCTGACAAGTCTGCTTCAGTCGCTCGCATGTCCCAGTGGATTTCATTGCGATGAATCTTACGGCAACGATATGGGTACTTGAATGGGTCAGTCTCTTTACTCACCTCAACCCAACCAATGCCGCATTTAATCTGCGTCTCGAACGCATCACTACACGCTTTATCGGCTTTACTATTACGCTCAGCTTGATTGACCTTATAATTCAGCGCGTCTGCCACGTCTTGGCCACCGACTTCACCATTGGGCGTCACTCGCCAGTCTGTTCGCACAGTCGCTTCATAGCCTTGGATAGCTCTAAGTGCGGGACCAATCAAGTTCTCGACGGCAGGCGGCAGACCTAACTCTCGCTGCTTCTTGAGTAATTCACCGTCTAATTGATTGCCATCGGCATAATCCATCTCTGAATCAGCAATAGCTCGCCAGCGTGGTTGCTGCTCAATCTCGTTGATAATATCTTGATACTCAATTAAGCTCAGCGCTTGGTCGTCGGCTGGCGTGTCTGTCACATCTATACTCATATCTCAATCCTCTACATTACACGCCAGTCGTCAGCGTCTTGTTCTTCGTAAGTGGTGGTTTTATCTGACCTGTCTAACATGCCAGCCTCTTTTGCTTGTGCGTGTTGGCGCAAGGCATCAGCACCTTCACTACAGCCATTCGCCTTGTTTGGTCTGTTCGTGTAGCGCATATCTTTTGTGCTAAAGACTTTCTTATAACCTTCCACGCGCTTAATACCGAGCTGGCAATCAACCTCGTCAAAGTAATAACCTTTCATCGCGGCTCTGGTCTGCTGAATGCCGTTCATAAGCTCTGAGATAAGCGGCACGACTTCAAAGACTTCACCGGGCATGAGGTCCTCTAACATCTCGCGTGTTGATTTATTGGTGTCTGATAAGCGCTTGTGGTCAGCATCGTGTGGTAAGAAGTGACGCCCAAACACATAGCCGTAGCTTCTAAGCTGTGCAACATAGTGTTTCAGCGTCTCATTGTGTGCTTCGTAGTATCTTATCCAGCGGTCTTGACCGTTCATGTGCTGCAAAAACCAAATAGCACAGCCATCTGAGTTGCCAATATCCCAAAACGTATCGACTGGAATGTCGAGCTCGTCAATATGACAAATACCGCCACGTTTGCGTAGCTGTAGCATATCTTTTGCGTAGTAATGACCTTCTGTGCTGACCTGGAATGGCTCATCAGGGAATGATGGATACTCTTGCCACATGCGCTCTTCTGCGCCAACAAAGTCACTGTTCTTGATTGCCACATACCAGGCGCGCTGATCAGGGTCGAGTTTCATATCGATACCCATATCACGCTTGGCTATCATCTCGACTTGATCAAAGTATTCGTGTTCTTTGTCCGTGATATCGACCGTGCGCGAATTGACACGGTAGTTTTCTTCTTGCCACCAAGCGTAGAAGTGCAATCGGTAGTCTTTGCTCGATAGCTTCTTGCGTGAATAGAAATGTTTTTGCGCTGCTTGAGTTAAGCGGAAGAAGTCACCCTCTCGACCTTCAGCGGTTGATTCGATGACTAAAATACCGCTGGCAGGCACAGCAGGGATTGAACCGGTCATTACCTCTTTTGCTTTGTCCGGATATTTGGCACAAATTTTGCCAAACTCTGATATGTGCAAGCGATGAATGGTGCCAGAACGCATGGACGTGGCCACACGGATTGATGAGTTGTTGTGCTCGAATAACAGCTCAGCAGCGCTGTCACGCTTTAAAGGGAAGCGCTCACGTATCTCAGTCGGTAGATTCTCGTAGGCAAACTTAACCTTGTCTCGAAAGATAACTTCACTGGCATTTTTATCTTGGGCGATAATACCGCAGCGCTGGTCAGCGTTAAATAACGCATGGTCAAGCCAAAGTATCGCTATGAGTGTGGTAAAACCTAGCTGGCGAGCTTTCAAAATGATGTTACGGTGCCATAATCTATCGACGAACTTCTTTTGCGCAGCATTGGGCTTAAACGGCACGACGTAGCTTTCGGCTTCAACGTCTTCTTCGTCATCACCTTTAATCATAATCTTATACAGACAGCCACTAAACACGCGCCAGTAAGGGTCAGCTAAGCATCTTGCCAGCTCAGCTGCATCGGTTGGGAGTGGATTTAGGGCGGTCGTGTGGATTACGTTAGGCATATTCAACGCTCAACTTGCTTAGCGCTTCATTGATACGCTGCTCAGCTATTGCAAAGTAATCTTTATCTAGCTCAATGCCAATAAACTTGCGATTAGTATTGATTGCCGCGACACCAGTAGAGCCTGAACCCATGAATATATCAATTACTGTTTCACCATCGTTTGTAGAGTTATTAATCAAAATCTCTAGCAGCTCGACGGGTTTTTCGCTTGGGTGTTTCTTGCCACCTATAATATTAGGCACTCTTAATATATTACTCGTGCCTTTATTGTGGATATTCTTAGCACCGCCTTTACGCAACATCAAAACGCACTCATAGCCCTGCATATAGTAGCGATTAGGCGTTACATTGCCTTTATCCCAAATTAGCAAGTTTTGAAACTTAAACCCTGCTTGTTCGGCTTTATTTTGCAATTCAGCTAAGTTGCGAGAGTTAATCATCAAGTAAGTGTGTGATTTATCTGCCATTACGCGATACAGTTCAGGCAACCAATGCTCAAACTTAATATCGTTATGCTTAAACATTTTCCCTGTTCGCACCTCCTCAACCCAATCGGTACGCTTGTTGCTTTCTCTGCGCTTATTCATAATTCCTGAACACTCGTCACCTAGTGCAACCTTTCTACAGCCACCTGCCACTATTTTGTATGGAGGGTCAATGACCGCGCAATCAATGCCGTTATCAGGCATTGATTTTAAAATATCCAAGCAATCGCCCTGTTTCAAATCAATCATCATTACCACCCTTACGCTTCTTGCGCTTGGTATAAGCGACACACGCGATATCAATTACCATAAACACGACTTCGAGCAATAATTTACGTTTACGCATCGTCATCACCACTCACGCCAATACTATTACTGGCAGGCGCGTCCTCATATTCGGGATCAGCTTTCACTACACCAAAAGCATTGCCGTTATTATTCGCAATGCTGTGTAGTAGTGTGGTGAGGGCATCGACTGGCGAGCTATCAACGTCATCGAGGCCGTAGGCTTGACGCTCTAATGTCACAAGCTTGGTCATGGTGTCTGCCAAGTCTTTCATGACACGCACATGATTAGATAAAGACGTGACGCGCTCGTATGCTTCAAGCGCGCTTTCATCAATCGCATTGGATTTGAGTGCTGCTATAAACAAGTCTTCTAAGCGTGCGCGGTTGTCAGTGCCAATCTGCGCCTTTAAGTCATCAAGCAAGGTCATGGCAATGCTGCGAGCATCACCAATGTCTTGACGGTGTGATAAGCGCACGTTGGCTGTTAGCTGTGCGTTTTCTTCAATCGTTTGGTCATCACTTGCCAGCTTTTTAACCGCACGCTCTTGCACCAATGCGTTTGCTCGCTCTTTGATGCGGTGTTTTAAGTCACGTTTCCAAGCATGTTTTTTAGCGCGGCGTGTGATAGTCGTTGCATGAATGCCAAAATCTCGCGCAAGTTGTGCGTTTGTACGCAAGTCTGCACGATAAAGTCGCTCGACTTCTTCCCAATCACACTCAGGCTTGTCGTTTTTTTTACTCATATCATGCTCCAAACACCTTTAATAGCTTGATGTTAGAGCCTGTACGTGAAAAGTGCGAACCTTATAGGGGTAAGGACGCACGCTGTGCAAGCTGGCGTGCAATTTAATGCGTGTTTAATGCGATTTCTCGCAATCATCAATCAATAGGCGTAAAAAAACCTCGCATTTAGCAAGGTATTCTTGTCAAAAATCAGGCTTGCCAGCTAAACTGCCGATAATGCACGCAACTGTTTGCGCATCTCCTTCATCTCCAAGTCCATCTTAGCTGTCGTCAGTGCTGCATGATGGCCTATCTCAATATTGCTGTACTGCATTGCCTCGCACATCATTAGCGAGCCTACAATGCGCGCCTCCTTTGGCGTCAGTGTCAGTACGATGGTGTCACCGATATCAATCACAGTCGTGCCGCAAGGCAATACAATTTTACTAATGATACGTGCTGGCTTGTGCTCAATCACGGGCACATAGACGCCACGCTGTACACGATGAATAAAGCCGTCATTAGTGAGTGACGATAAATTATCATCAATAATCGTCTGTTTTAAGTCGAGTATGTCAGACAGCGTTTCGCGTGTGACTATCTGCTCCTGATTATGCAAATCAATAACCGCGTCCAATACTCTTTGCTTGTTCGTTATCTGCATGTGATTCATCCTCAAAATAATATATAATCGACATGCGATAACATTGCTCTGTTACTTGCCAGCCTAAAGCACTCATGCGACCAACATGGGTGCTTTTTATTTATTTCCAAAAATCAAGTGCCAACATAATCAAAACAGCAATAGCAGCTTTTATAGTCACTGCAATCACATCAGCCCAAGGAATAGGCCAAAAATGAATAACAAAAGCTACAAGCAGGCACACGGTCACAACCCACTCTATTCGATAGTTATTACTCACTCGCCAACTCCTTTAATAAAATCACTCACCCAAGGGTTATCTGCTAGACGACACTTAAATCTTGCCTGACTACCAAAATTAACCATCACACCAGCGCCATCCTCTACGTTCTCATCAATCAGCACCGATTCAATCTTGCTGGTATCTATGTAAATCGTATTACCGGAAAGATTTAACGCCTTAACTAAGCGCTTTGATAACTTGCCAGCCTTATACGCGAGCACAGCAACGACACTGCCGTACATCAGCATGAAGACAAAACTGAGTAAGAAGTAAGTCACTCGCCCACCTCGCTTATAAAATCACCCAGCACCGCATTACCATCAACCTGACCATGCAACCAAGCCAAGTCACGCGAATTATCAATCACAATATCACCAGGCTTAAACTCAATAGCGTTCTCTGATACGTGATTACCTTCAATACCGCCACGGCCAACTAAGTGAATAAGCACACCATGCTCTCGCACTAATTCGGCTTCGTTTTCAAAACGAACATCAGGCACTATCACGCACTTGCCAGCGTTCAAACGCGCAAATGCTTTTACCCAGATATCGCCATCAATCATGTGACGACCCCATTCGGTGCCTAACGTCTGCATCATGTGACGTGGCGTAGCACCATAACTATCATCAATCACCGCTTTTTTATCATCACTGCAATCCACTCCGATAGCGCGTAGCATGTCTCTCAACGGATCAGCAAACGATGAGCGCGACCAGTCATCGCTTAAATTATCAAGTAAGTAGCTGGCGAGTGTGTCCTTGCCTGCGCGTGCTGGTCCCGCGATACCGATAAGGCGCATCTTATCTACCATTACGTCCATAAATTCCTGTAGCGTAATTTCATCGGTAGCAGCTCTCACCTTCTTGTCATCTCTGCGCCATAGACTTGGCACTCTAGTTGCGTACTTGTTAGCAGCGTTAGCCCTACAAGTTGGGCAGCCTAGACCTTGGTTTACCACGTAGTAATCAATGCTGTCCTCTGCCATTTTTGCATCACAAGTAAGACATACCGCTACTTTTACTGGCTGTTCATCTGTGCCCATATCCCACTGAATATCACCAAACGTCTGCGCTGGCGTGTCATCGTTGAATGTGTCGTCAATAACTGGCTGCTGCTCATGAGCAGGCAAGCTATCTACATACTCATCAAGTGTTCGCATACCTAGTCCTGCCAGCGTTTTAGATTTACTTGTCATTGATAGATTCCTCATATTCCTTTACAGCGTAAGATAGCAAATCGACCGACTCGCCCATCATTTCACAGTAAAAAATTTCACCGCTGGCGTGTTCGTCTTGGTCGTACTCAATTAGCGACTTTCTAACATCCTTAGCCGCTTGAATTAACGCCTTTAATTCCTCAGTCATTGATAGCCCTCCTGCCTTGTTCGATTAACGCTGCATCAATCAATGCTTGCTCGCGCTGTGTCTGATTGTCACCCAGTTGCACCGGCAGGTTTTTAAACGAGCTGATACAGCCATCAATATCAACTGTGCCTGTGACTGCTCTAGCTGTGCCCGTGAGCATCTTTACTTCTATCTTCATTTTTATGCACCTGGTTAAGTTTCAAATATTTCAATATCTAAAATCAGTTTCATTAGCTTGCGCTTGATCTGATAAACGTCCGTCTTTTTTCCTTTGACATCTTCAACCACTTCACACCCTTTATCACAGTCAAAATATACAAAGTCTGCTAGGTAGTACGTGCCAACCATGCTTGAGCCATCGCTAAACTTCTGCTTTGGTATCAAGTCGTAGCGAACTTGCAATCTTAAATCTCTAATCTTGCCAGCGCGAACGAGTAACTTTAATTGCGCGTAGCGATTCGCTTCCTTGGTTGAATCAAACTTAATATCATCAACCACCTTTTTGACCGCACCAAACTTGTTTTTAGGCTCTCCGGTGATTTCTCTGACCAACTGCTCCAGACTAGAAGGTCTTTTACTGCTTTTTCGTGCCAATTTCACACCCTCCTGCCCTTTTAGATTGTCCTTACACCCGAATGTACCGAACCAAGCACCAAGACGCTCAAATCGTCATCTAGTGCGTTCCCGTCTTTATCCCAACTACATAACTTCCCGTTATCTCTCACGCCGTCAATCTCGATAGCGCTCGCTGAGTAACGCTGTAGCGCGATGTTGTAGGTCAACCCAATAACAAAATCACCTGCCTGCGTCACCGCTGAATTTTTACGATAGATAGCGGCGTTCGGCTTGCCAGCCTTAACCGCTGCTACTAAATCAGCAAATTTGCGCTGACCTGGTGTGTAGTCGGATGGGGATTTTTTACTCATCGGTCTGCTCTATATGACCTGACAACTTCTCTGCTAAAAACTCATTAGCACTTAGGTTGTATAGCCTCTCGCGCTCTGCTTGTACACCTTGCTGATAAACTGCTTGTCGCTGCTCAATAGGATAGCGAGCCAAAAGACGGTCACGCAGCTTGATAGCTTCGTCATTTTTTAAACGCGAGACTATTAAGTAAGAAAAATGCCTTGGGTCCGCGCCACGTTCTTTATTATTTACCTCGTCTTGCCGACTCTCGATAACTACGCCGCGCTCGTAAAACTGAAACGATAGCGACCTATAACTTTCATAGTCATTTAAAATTACCGACTGCTGAACTATAAATTTACTCACCATTACTCTCCTGACTAAAATCACCATCGCGCCAGCGCTCAAACATAGCTTTTGACTTAGTAAGGTCGGTTATCACTGGCGTGATAGACAAGACAAGAGGGTTGTCAGACAAATGATTGCCTGTCGCCTTACACCAGTTTTCAATAATTGCTGCATCTACTCCGCTGTTTGGATTTAAGGTGCCGATGTTGTGCTCATAATTTGACAGGTGGGCGGGAGTAAATCCCATTTCCTTGCTCATAGTCATTAGCGTCATATTGTTTTTTAAGCGTATGGTTTTAAGTTCAACGCCTAATGCGCAGTCGATTCTAGAGTCACTCACTTGCCCGCCTCCTTCAAAAAACATATCCAATGTGTGTTGCTACGCTTACCGCTGCGATGACCAACGACTGGCTTTTGGTCTGTCAGTGCCAAAATATCTTTTACTGGAATCTGGCCTTCATTCCATTTGAATATCAGCGTACCGTTGGGCTTGAGCACTCTAAAACATTCTGCAAAACCATCTCGAATCATAATTGGCCAAGTTTCATCGAGCTTGCCGTATTTGAGTGCCATCCATGAATCCTTGCCAGCTTTACGCAAGTGAGGCGGGTCAAACACAACCATGTGAAATTGCTCATCATCAAACTGTAGGTCGGTAAAATCCATTACCATGTCTGGTTCGATAATCAATTCGCGGCCATCGCATAGGGTGTGCTGCTCACTGCGCTTGTCTGTAAACACTGCTCTGTCATCCTTTTTATCAAACCAAAACATTCGGCTACCGCAACATGGGTCTAGTATTGTTTTCATACCGCCGCCCCTGCCAAATATTGATTCACCGCTTCAAGCTTTAGCGCACTTACCAACCCAAAACTATCGCCTTCATCGAACGGTTGAACCTCTACTCGCTTATCATTCACAGTAACAACACCTGACAATCCGTTTTTGTTGTAGCTCATAGTGCTCATACGAGCTTCTATCTGCTTAAACATAACGAAATACGTCCAAACTGGCTTATCGCTTTCAAAGCTCAGAAGGCTGACGATCTCGTTCACACTTAATTCGTCAGTCGCAATATCAGTAAAAACTCTTTTCTTTGTTGTCACGCCATCCGTTATAGATATCTGTGTGTAGTTACTCATACCGCCACCCTCCGCAACTCTGCCAACTGCTCGCTAATTTTCTTATCTGCTTCACTACCTGCCTGCACTGGCGTATGCTCATAAGCGACTTGATGCGACTGCGGAATGACAAACGTCTTGCCAGCTTTATGCTCACTCACTACTTGCTCATAAACTTGCTTGAACGTCTTGAAGAAATACTCGGTCGCACTTGCCAGATTTCCCCATCCAATGCGGTTTGCTGCTTCATAAACCACTTCATGCTTCCAGTCGCGTTCTATGTCACCCTTCATACCGCAATTGGTACAAGCAACTGTAAAAGCGTCGTTAGCTGTGGGATATGTATCAATCTCACCTAGCTTGCATAGCTGAATAAACTTGTAAGCGCGCTCTACCGGATAATCCTGCTGCTTCATTGCTTGCCAGCGTCCGCGTTGATACTGTTCTGCGTTGATACCGCTTTCTAGCAGCTCTACCGCCCATTCACGCGCTTTGGCTGGCGTGTAGCGATGTTCTTTGTTATCAAATAAGGCACCGTATTCTTCTTTGAGTTCTGCGAATAGGTTTAATACCCTAGCTGTAGCAGTCTGTATGGCTGCCGGGCTGTACTTCGATTCCAAACTCTTCGTTAAACTCTCGCTGCATCCGCTGCTTGTATTCTTCTGTAGTTTCTCTGCGAGGTTTGTTGTTAGCTGAGTAGTGGTTTGCATGAGTGTTCCCCTGAGTGATTGTCTTGCGTTTGCGCTCAAATACCGTTTGATAGTCGCCTGTGATTGAGTAGTCCAATGAGTCGTTAACATCAAAACCATCTTCATCCAATTTGATTATTTTATTAACCAAGCGCTTACAAGCTGTTTCTGTGAGAGGTTTTTTAATCCTCTTTCTCATTTCTACAAAATCATTCCAATTTTCTTTATCAACAAAACTAGGTACTGGGTAACTAAGAGCATCAAAAGCAGACTTATCTTTTTTTGCCCCTACTTCTTTATTGATAGGTTCATTGATAGGTTCATTGATAGGTTCGGGTGCAGCTCCTTCACTACCTAGTGAATCTCCTTCACTACCCTCGACGCTCATTTGCACTAGTGCAGCATTTGCACCACCCTCTAGTGGTGAATCATTTGCACTACCCTTAGACAAGGTTAAGTGATACTTATTGCTAAAATTCTTGCCAGCATCTTTGTTGTATCGTTTCTCAATACGGAGAAACCCTTGTTTTTCTAGCTTCTGAATATGAGTAATGACTGAGCGCTTGCTGATCTCGCAAGTCTTAGCAATAGACTCATAACTAGGCCAGCACACACCTTCGTCATTAGCCTGGTCTGCAAGCTTGATAAGTATTATCTTGCGCAATGGGCTGCCGACTTTAATATCCATCACTTGTGCTACTAATTTAAAGCTCATGGCTCCAACTCCAATTTCTTAAACTCAACCGTCCATACCCACTGGCCGCTATCTTTATCACGCTGTAAGCCTATATCTGTAACCTCATACGCTGGCTGGTTACCAAGCAGTCTTAAACCCTTCTCGCTTAAGATAAACTCCAAGCGGTCGCCTATCGCTAAGCTTGGATGATCCATTCCTGAACGTGGATAAGTGCCTTTTCTCACCAGTGTAGTAAAGCCACTAGATGATCCTTTTGCAGCTGACCTTTGGAAGTGTCTGTCAGCGATAACTCGATGCAACCTTGGTCTGATACCAATGACAGCCATTACACTAGCTCCGCTTCACGACTACGCTCTTTCTCAAGCATCTCTGCAATCTTAGCCACGCCAGCCGGGGTAAATTTAACTCTAGGCTCTGCTCTATCACGCCCATCATGACCAACGAACGACTGTAGCTTCTGCGTCATCAATCCCGCACTGGTGCGATGTGAGTACGCATTAAGCACGCCTCTATCATCGCGATACATAAAGCGACGGCTCATAGGCTTGGTATCATCAACACACCACGCTACAAAGTCGTTCTGACGCATACCAACAGCTTTAGCGGTATCACGAATACCAGTAGCGCCTTTTGAGCTGCTGATACGTGCCAGCGCTTCGGCCTTTGGTTTTAGCTCGATGACCTGAGCTTGTGCGACCTGCTTTTCTTCTTCGCTGCTCACTAACGCCTTTAGTGCCGATAAATAATCTTGTGGTAAGGCGATAACTGGCTGGCTAGCACTTACTTGCTGTTCTAACTCTTGCCAGCGGCGATTAATACGAATACGGATATCAGCGCGATAACCGGTTATTAGATCAATCGTCTGCTCTTTACTAAGTAGGTATTGACGATAACTTTGTCCATTATCAGCAATGTAATTTGACTGCCCAACTTTGGGCAGTGCCATTCCTGCATAGGTTGCGTTAAGATCATCGATATCGCGCAATACGTGCCGATGCTCTTTGACGCATAGTTCCGCTATTTCACGACTACTCATTGTTTTGCTTACTTCATTTACTTGCATAATGTCGTTCATGGATATATACTCCGATTACAGGTTAAGTTTGTTAAACGCTCTCAGTTCGTGCTGACGAGCGTTTTTTATTGCCCAGCTTTCGCCTTTCGTTCTTCCAAAAAATCGAGCGCTTGCAACAAATCGCCTACTTCTTTGAGCTTAGCTTTGCGCTTTTCTTCGTCCATGATGAATATCCAGCCATGCACAGAACGACTCTCAAACACGGTATAAACGTCCAAGTCGTGTATCTCAGCCAATGCTGCAATCGTTCGCGATGCAACTTTAGCGCTGCTATCGATATCACTTGCCAGCACAAGCTTCTTGCTAAGTAATGCGGTTAGCATTTTTTGCTTTTCTTCAGCATAGCCACTGATAGGCTCTGGCAATTCATAGCGCTCAAAGTCATCTAAGACAAAGTAAGAAGTGTTGCTTCTGACGCGCTGTATGCGTGCAATGACCAGTCCTTTCACGCGGCCAATCCAGCGAATATCGGTGTACTGCGTTTGATACTCTGCATAGCCACCTTCGCACCGCTTTTGCGGTATCTGCTCAATCTTGCCACCTGATTTAAGCGTACTTATCATAGCCATACGTCTTTCGATTGCTGCTGCTTCATCAAACGCCGCTTTACTGCTATTGCGTTTTGCGTACTTGCGCTTTGGCGCTGCTGCTGGTCTGACTGTTTTGCTTTTAACGCCTTTAGATAACACTGGCGTGCGCTCTTTCTTTTGACGCAATACCGCTGTGCCGTCATTCAGTCTTGCCAGCGCTGCTTGATGTTCTGCTTGCGCTCTTGCCTCTGCTTCTCTGCGTTTCTGTCCTTGGAGAGCTACAAATAGCTGATCGTTAGTACGCTGAATTTTGCGTTTTGGCGCGTCTGGTGCATCAAGGTCTGTTGCGCCCACTTCTTCTAAGTATTCAGCTACCGCTGATTGACAGTCAGGATTAACTGGTTTTGGATAATTGCTAATATCTGAAAATATCTGTTCTCTTAACATCACTGCCCCCACATTCTGTATAACGTTGTCAGCACAATTAATACGGCTGCTACGTGGACCAATATATAAACGACTTTCCAAAACGCCTTGTCGTCTGCTTCTTTGTCACTTTCTTCTTGCGAGCAATCACTGACCGCTTCACTTGCCAGCGCTGCTAAGCGTTCGCGCTCTTGTTCGCAAGAAAATAGACTTCTATCCGTTGATTTCACCTTTGTCTCCTTTTCGGTGCCTTAAAAACACCTATTTGATAATCTGGATTGGTTCAGGATTTTGAATGCGCTTGCGAATATCGTCTTTGGACTTCTTGACGAACTGGTTGGCGGCGTGGGCCGTAAACTCTTCTACGGTCATTCCCTTTTGTGCTGCCGCCCATCGCAACTGCTTCATTTCTTCATCGTTTTTAAATTCCGTTTCTATATCAGGCATAGACCTCCCCTTGTGGTAACCGAAAAACGCCTAAACTGCGTCTTCATAATCGGTTAGGTTTCGTTCAAACTCAGCTTTAATCTCAGCGACAAGCTTCATCGTTGCTTTACGGACTAGCGTGCTTTTTTGTAGACCAGTCAGACCAGTGACGCGGATTAAATCCTCGTACTCGTCGTCACTGAAACGCGCATTGATACGGTTGTCTTTGATGTGTTTCGGGTCGTCGTACATGAGTTACGCCTCCTCTTGTATGTATGTTTCAACGTGCTGAACATCATCGATGCTTTTAGGCATGAATATTTCTGGGTGGTCGATTTTTGCGTCTTTCGAGATGCCACGTTTAACCCAGTTATGAACTGTGTTGTTTTTATAACCAAGCGCGTCAGAGATAGCCTTTACACCGCCCAATCTCTCAATGACTTGCTTATCGAACTCTTTTTTAGATTTCATGTTTTTCACATCTAACTCCTATAGTCACATGACATGATAAATATTATCACATAGTGTGAAATAAAAGGCAATAAACAATTTTTTCTTGTGAAACAAAGTTACTCACACGTTGTGTAAAATACTTATAACAGGATTGATAACGAGGTGACTCATGCACGAGAGTATGAAAAGACTTCAAGAAGTCGCAAAAACAGATAAAAACTCTGATATTTCTCGCGACTTGAATGTCGGTGCCTCTACCGTAGCAAACTGGGTTAAAAGAGGTGTGTCCAAAGAAGGTGCTTTAGCGGCAGCCGCTAAATACGATAGCGATGCTAATTACATATTAGACGGCGTTCAAGAAACTAAGCCCTCCATCGCTAGTCTTAGAAGTAAAATACACGCTATCCAAAATGGTAGCGACGACAGTCAACCAGCGCCATTAGGCACTAAAAACATACCAATGGCTGAAAACTCAGATAAGGTGCCTATTCTTAGCTGGGTCGCGGCTGGTAGCTGGTCTAACGTTGAGGCAGTGACTTTTGATGATGCTATAGGGAAGGTGTCGAGACCAAATAACTTATCAAAAAACGGCTTTGCCTTAATTGTACGCGGCGAAAGCATGTTACCTAAGTTTGATCCTGACGATATTATCTATGTAGAGCCTGAGACTGGATTGTTTGCATTAAAGAATAATGACCTTGTGGTCGTCCAGTGCAATGGAGACACAGAGGCGACATTTAAGCAGTTGGTTATTGGCGAAACCTCGGATGATATGTATTTAAGACCACTTAACCCTAATTGGCATGAACAGAAGATGATGCCAATGGGTGACTGTAATTTGGTTGGCAAAGTGGTGGGTAAGTATGTTGAATTCTAACGAGTGGGCTTATATATGGGTTTGTCACTTGATACAGCACTCAAAGCTAGTGACAGAGTTACCGCATGGTTGGTGCGTCTATAGAGAGGCGTTAGATTGGGATTAATGTAAATAATAGATAAAACCGTCATTTATGGCGGTTTTTTTTCGTCTGTATTTTCACACCAAGAGATAATATAATCACGTTATGTGATATTTGTTATTGACTTATTTTCACATGGCGTGATAGTATTATCACATCAAAACGGCAATCGCCCTGCGAGCAATCGCTAAAACTATTTAATAACGGTCTATGACCACTACTACGGAGATAAAGGCATGGCATGTAAATGTATTGATGAATTACCTGCAAAGATTATGGCTCATTGCAATCAGCAGAAAGAGTATCAAGCCAAACCAGTAATAGATGCCTCTTTTAAAGACATTGTGTTCCCGATAATAAACGGCGAGATGTTCGATGCGCTAAAAGCGGATGTGTTACTCATCGTAGATGGGCGACGAACGCCAAAGAAAACAACTATGACGTTCGTTTACTGCCCTTTTTGCGGCGTGAAGTATCAGGAGAATGTATGAGCGAAGAAACCATCATCAAAAAACTGTCAGACGGTGCAACCGTAAAGATTAGTCATTACCAAGAAAAGAAAGTGAGCTTGAACTTAGTTACTGGTAATTCACGCACAAGTCGAATTGACCATTACGAGTTTATAACTGAATCAAACGGCAAGCAAAAGAAAACGAAGATACCTAAGCGTCTATATGTTGCGCTACGTGCATTTGAGATAGACCCGAAATTTTAAAACCAGTTATTACAACATAGCCGATTGCTCGCAGTCGTCTATCTCGTAACAACTCACTCAATCACATAAGGAATAACTTAATGAGCAATCAATCAGAACAGTTAAGCCGACGCGACCAGTTAGCGGCGGCAGCCATGCAAGGTCTTATTAAGGCGCACGCTGGCAAGCAAGTGAGTAGCGTTCAGATAGCGCTGTCAGCAGTGCAACACGCTGATTCATTAATTGCCGCGCTTAGCCTCAAAAAACAGGCATAAAAAAAGCCCCAATCAGATGCAACTGACTAGGACTTCAAACTACTACGGAGACCCATTATGGAACAATTATTAAAGTTAGTCAACGTCGAGCTGACTGCAAAGCTCGCAATATCCGCCCTACTCGCCAGCGCCGTCATTGCTACGGGTGCGAGTGCCCTAGCAACTGGTATCGAAGCGCAAGACCAGGTGCATTTAGAGCACAAGCTTTATCTGGAAGATAACACCAATCCGGACGCTGACGATGATATGAGTTGGGAAGAATATCAAGCCAGCCAGCAGGCCAAGGAAGCGGCGCACGCCAATGATTTTATCGCTAAGGCGTATGGGAGAAAGTCATGAGCTTAGTTGATTTAACTGAATTGGCGAACAACTTGAACACGCAAGACAACCTCGCCACCCAGCACCCTTTTTACTGCATCTACTCTAAGCGTTCTATTTACATAGAAGATGGTTATGGCGGCATCGAGACAAAAGATGTGTGGGTTGCCGCTGATGACTACTGCGAAGTAGAAGATGAGCTTTCAGAGGCGCTATCTGTAATCTCAGAAGGGTATAGCTCGGTGGAGGTTACTGTTGATGACTGTAAGACACAGTATCACCGAAAGACTGTAGGAGTGATTCCTCAGTTTGAAACCGCTTGCCTCACTCGCGCTGGTGCAGATGCTTATCTTGCTGCTAATAGTCACAATTTAAACCAGCCATACATTCACGTCCACTCTCTTAATCGTAATGACGAAATGATTGGCTTGCGTGAACACGTCATCAATAACTTCTCAGGAGAAAGTCATGAGTAGCAGAATCAGCTATAAAACGATGACCGACGCCGAGCTTATCGATGAAGGTCTTGATTGCGACCCTGATAGCTTAGCTTATGAGTTGGCTGTCACGTTGGATGTACTGCCAATCAATCATGGTTCAGTACAAATTGATGATGATGGTTCTTGTGATGGTTGTGACGAGTTGCAAAACGAAATCCATCATCTTGAGTATGAAGTTTCTCGCTTAGAGAGTGACTTGGAGGAGCTGGATATCGACACTCTCATTGCTGGCGCAAAGAAAGCGAAAGAAGCAGTTAAGAAAGCACATGACAAGCTTAACTACTTGTTTGGGCTGGGAGGCGACGATCATGAGTGAGTATCAACAAGACGCCGCTGGCTGGGAATGGATGGATCAGGAAGAACAGCACTGGTTTGCTAACAATATCAGCGAACAAGCCAGCGCTGAAGCTGAAAAACAAATGATGGGCCAACTATTAGCGCAGTTTGACAGCGTGTTTGGTCAAAGTAAGGAGAATATCTAATGGCTATCGTGACTTTAGTGTTAGGCAATAGCGGTTCGGGCAAGTCTTTTAGTATGCAAAACCTCGACCCATCGCTATGTGGCGTTATCAACGTCATGGGTAAGCCGCTACCCTTTCGAGCTGGCAAGCAATTTAGAAAGTTGAACACGGATAATGCTTACGAGATTAACAACCTTCTGCCATCTCTTAAAGCGCCTATCGTGATTATCGATGACTTCCAGTACATCATGGCCAATGAGTTTATGCGCGGTGTGACCGATGAAGGTGGTGGTAACTCAGTATTCCAGCGCTTTAATCGGATTGGTCAGAACGCTTGGAACATTCTGAACACGGCTATCAACAATACGCACCCTGACCAACGCATCTACATTTTATCGCACATCGAAGAAGTGGAAGGTAAGACGAAGATTAAAACGATGGGCAAGATGCTCGATGAAAAGATTGTACTTGAAGGCATGGTGACTATCGTACTGCAAACCACTATTAGAAATGGCGAGCATTACTTTATGACCAAGAATGACGGTACAACCACTGTCAAAACGCCGCATGAAATGTTTGCCAGCGAACTAATACCCAATGATTTAAACGCTGTAGATGATGCAATTTGCGACTTCTACGGTATTGCTAAAAACCCTAATCAACAGGCACAAATAGCCTAATTTTATTTAAAGGACCTACCCATGAACTTCCCTACTATCCAGCTAAACGAAACTGCCGCACTTAAAGCCAATACTGGTGGCGGTCAATTCTTTGATGGCAACAGCGAACAGCTGGTCAAGATTGGTCGCGCTGAGTTTGTTGTATCAAACAACACTGGCACAACCGGCATGGCTTTTGATGTATTCAACAAAGATGGTCAGAAAGGTTACTTCACTCTTTGGTTTATGAAGCAAGACGGCAGTTATATCGAAGGCTTTTACAACCAGTTGCAAAGCATTATGGCTGTCACTGGCGTTACGACACTCACCCCAACGCAAGCTAATATCGACAAGTACGATGCTGCGGCTGGCAAGGTGGTCCCAACTCAGATGACGGTGGCCAATGAATTAATGGGCAAGCACTTCACTGGTCTGTTTATTGATGAGTTTGAAATCTATAACGGCGAGAAGCGTAAAAAGACACAGCTATTCGCCGCCTTCAATCAGAAGCGCCAAACCTTGCAAGAACAAAAAGACCAATCAGCGGCACAGCAAATTGAAGTACAGATGGAGCGCTTGATCGGCTACTCGTTAAAGTCAGAGAAAGAAGTTGATGCACAGATGAGCGGCAATAAAGGCGGCTATAACAATCAGCGTACAAGCCAGCCGCCACAGGGCGGTACAACTTACTCGCGCGGCACAGCACCCCAGCAAGGCTATAACAATCAACAGGGTAACAGCGCGCCAGCCAATAATCAGGCACCAAATGGTGGTCCAGTAGTTGACGATATGGATATTCCGTTCTAGGAGATAGTAATGGTCTATTGTAGATACTGCGAAACTGAGAAAGCGGAGGGTGACTTTTATAAGTCATCTATCCGCAGTGATGGCAAGTCTGGTGACTGCAAAGAGTGCATACGCGCCAAGGCTAGAGCTAATAGAGCCAATAACATTGAAGCTCGCCGCGAGTTCGATAGACAGCGAGCCAACAATCCTGACCGCGTGCAAGCGCGTAAGGATTACCAGCGTACCTAACGAGGCCAACGAAAGGCAAGCGCTGCCAAACGTGCTTACGCTGAGCGCAATCCATCGATACGCCAAGCACACAATGCGGTTAATAACGCCCTACGTGACGGCAAAATTGCAAAACCGTCTTGCTGTGAGACTTGCCAGCGCGAGGCTGAATTACACGGTCATCATTGCGACTACAACAAGCCGCTAGACGTTATGTGGCTGTGTGATCCGTGTCATAAAGACTGGCACAAAGACAACACACCTATTTACTGTGACGAGCGCAAGCTGGCGTGACGGACAGTTTTAAATTTTTGGAATAACGACTAGCAGCCGTAAGCCGCCCTACTTCTACTTAAAGGTAAAAATCATGGACTCTAAGAAAGACTTAACCCCAGTTTTAACAGGCAAGTCACTTGCTGACGCCGTAATGCTATTACAAGATGCTTGCCACACAGCCAGTATTAACGGCGGCTGGTGGACTTGTCCTGAAACTGGCGAGTATCTAGGTGACACCGATGGTACTGGCATGAAGCGCAATACTGGTCAGTTGCTTATGTTGTGCGTAAGCGAGCTTAGCGAGGCAATGGAAGGTGATCGTAAAGGTTTGATGGACGACCATCTACCCCATCGAAAAATGATGGAAGTTGAATTAGCAGATGCAGTTATCCGCATTTGCGACTTGGCTGGCGGTAAAGGTTACGACCTAGGCGGCGCTATCGCTGAAAAACTGGCTTATAACGCTCAGCGTGCAGATCACAAGATGGAAAACCGCATCAAAGACGGTGGCAAAAAGTATTGATTGAATCAACCATCAATCGTTTAGGCAACTGGTATCAGCTAGTTGGTGAGGTGATGGCTCACCAAGGCTATGACACTGGGGTTAGTTTGAAAGGACAACTGCCAGCCTAAACACCCTATTTAACTTACTACGGAATAAATATTATGGATAAGAACATCGAAAAAAAATCTCACAGCTTGATTGATAACTTCAATGAAGTCACTGGTGATGACAGAGCGCAAGCAATGGTGATTATCTCAACACTTACAGATGATAGTGACAGGGTATCGATACTTTCCGCGGGCACTGCATCAATGATGATGAGCATACAAGCATCTGCTTTGGCTCAAAGCTTCGATTACTTGGTTAAGGAAGGCGCAATCGAAAAGCCCATGCTTCTAATGATGGAGCTTATCACTAACCTGACTCGAGAGATGGATAGTTCCGTACAGCAAGCCCGCCAGCAAAGCCAAGATATTAACTTGCATCATGTGGCTGGCAAGCACTAGGAGGAGTTACCAATGGCAAAGATTAAAAACCGCGATAAGCGCAAGAAGGCGGCAGTTAAAAAGGCAAACCAGGTTAAAGCTGGTAAGCCAGAAATGTACAAAGGATTCATGAAAATCCCTCTCGATACCTCACTCACTGGCGATCAAGTTAGATATCGAACTGAATATTTTGATGAATGGATTAGCCCGAAGGTACGCAAAGAGATACTGGAATCGCCGCGTAAGTTTGTTGTGACTGGCCATGTATGTATGGCTGACGGTGAAATGTACTGTGCGACGATTGACTATCAAGGCTATGGCGATAGACGCACGATACCAGACGCGGCAAACATGGCGTTTGATGCAGCAAGGAATGGTAGCGGTGCAGTCATTATGAGCAAGTCGTATGTTGTGGTGCGAGCGCAAAAGGATATGTCTAAGTTTCCAAAAGAGATTGATATCGAAGCGCTTATGGCTGAACGCCAGAAGCAAGCGCCGGTCATGGGTGTGGCACAGCCTTTTGACTACAACTACCTATTTGAAGAATTTGTTAAGGAAGCGAAAGCATGAACACGCCAGCAATGATCATAGATTTTGAAGCAACCGATGTTAGCAAGGAAGCTGAGGCAACGCAGCTTGGGTATCGTGAAGTAAGTTTTGATGATGAAGGTGATTTGATAGCAGAGACTTGCTACGAACAAGTAGCGAACTATTATGCTAGCCATAGCGTAATCTGCAAGCCAGACCGCGCAATTAGCTATGGTGCTATGGCCGTATCTCACATCATGCCAAGCGACGTAGAGCACGCATTAAGTCATAAGCTTGTGGTGCC